>Ga0209755_10000018_pt1 | contig 263244 bp, 228 predicted proteins | sample TergutCo191P1_FD_187301 | JGI IMG/M metagenome (GOLD analysis project Ga0209755, IMG submission 187301) | Cornitermes sp. P1 segment gut microbial communities from Petit-Saut dam, French Guiana - Co191P1 (SPAdes) (version 2) | ecosystem: Host-associated > Arthropoda: Insects > Digestive...
ATATTCGCAGTAATATTGATAATCGGGAACGGTTGTTGCCGTGGTTCGTGCCGGATTCTTGCAAGGCAAAAAAAGTAAGGCCTCTCGGTTGAACGGGAGGTCTTGTCCGTCCGCATTTGACGCTTACAAAAAAAGCAAAAAAAAATTGCGCGACCCGGAATCTTAGGCATAAGCAATCGTAGATTAACACTCTAATCCAATAGATTTGTTAAATCTCGTGACCCATGTAATATTTTATCCGCAATTTCATAAAGTATCCTCAAAGCCATCCCAGAATTCTTCTTCGCTTAGCCATACAGTGTTCGGGTCATTGGCGATAGCCTCCCTTTGCGCCAACTCACGATTTATATATTGCTGATGCAAAAACGTCTCGTATTCTCTGTACGCTTCAGTGCCTATAATAACAGCGGCTTCGCGTCCATTTTGTGTAATTATCACTTGGTTTCCCTCATTTGCCAAGTCAAGAATTTCGTTGTAGTTATTTCGCAAGTCGCGCACGGGGCGAGCGTATGTGTTCATCATAATGACCATTCCTTTCGAAAATCTTTAGGCATAAATACATCGTAGCACAATACGGCTACGATTGCAAGAATATTTTTCATTGACATTCCACGCAACTCGTGGTAGTATTTCACAATAAAATCTTACGAAAGGCGCAGGGGTTATGCAAAAATATATGCATTTTAATCTTAATGATACCAACGTCATGTCTGTACTTCCGACAGGGAATTACAGGCTTAGCCCTTGTTTGCTTTATTTGAAATAGGATCTATCATACATTATCAAATTAAGTAAAAAGACGGCTAAGGATATTCAAAACCTTAGTCGTTTTTATTTTTGAAAAGTGAGGTAAACTAAAGTGAAAGAATCAATGAAAATCGTCAGAGAATTTTACAATCAAAGCGTTGAGGTCGAATGGAATCGCATTGACGGCAGACCTGAGTTTCTTTTGACATGCCGTATGCTTGACCGCTACATCAAAAGCGGTGATAAAGTGCTCGACATTGGCGGCGGACCGGGGCGGTACACCTTTTATCTTGCGGAAAAAGGCTGTGATGTTACGCTTTTTGACTTATCCGAAGAAAATATCAACTATGCAAAAAATCGCTCGGCGGATTTAGACTTACCTATTGAAACAGTTTGCGGAGATGCACGAGAGGTTGATAAGCATATAAATGAGCAGTATGACCATGTCCTGCTTATGGGTCCGCTTTATCACTTGCTTGAAGAGAGCGATAGAGTTATGACAGTAAACGCGGCGCTGAAGTTACTAAAACCCGGAGGTATGCTTTTTGCAGTTTTCATCAGTATGAACGGTGGGTTGGTATTTATGCTTAGAGAAGCACCTGAGCAATTTGCTGAGCCGCATGAAGAAAGATTTCTTGTACCGCTGGTTGAGGGAAAAAACTTTGGAGGCACTGCGTTCACAGAGGCGTTCTTCATTAATCAACACAACGTGTTGCCGTTCATGGAGCAGTTCAATCTGAAAAAGCTTCACCTGTTCGGGCAAGAGGGCATACTCGCACCAAACGAAGAAAATTTCATGCAGCAGACTCCAGAAGTCAAAGAGGCACTTTTGAGCATATCCGAAAAATTATATGAAAAGCCCGAATACTTGAGTTGGGCAGAGCACTTGGTGTATGTGGGGCGAAAACTGTAGCTTGTTATTTTTGATTGCAAACGGATTAAGACAGGGAACGGCAGAGTTCTCTGTCTTACCAGTCTCTAATCTCTAATCTTCCAAATCTTCGCGCAAACGAGCCGGAATATCCCGACCTCAATTCATGCATTGTCCCAACTCAGATGTTTTTTCCATACCTCCTCAGCGGGAATTACCCTTCCCGCTCTTATATCGGCAAGACCTTTCTCGATTTCAATATCAAGTTCATCTTTTGTGAGCTTTGACATATTCAGTGGTTCTTTAGTCTCATACATCGCCTGCAATTTCGTCAAAAACTCAAGAGCCATTGCAACCTTTTCATCAGGTAAATCCTGAATAATTTCTACGGCCTCAGCCTTTAGTTTTGTCATAGTTCCATCACAACCTTTCCCGGAAGCCTAGCTATAGCATACAACATTCTTTATGATTTAGCAATATAAACATGATTTTGAGTTGTCTCCATTTTTTCGTATTGTTGTATAGACCCCCGCCTGAGATGGGCAATTTGTTCCGCATTTTTGCGAGCCATCGGGATCTACACCGCTGTTCTCGCAAAAATGACTCCACAAACCGCCCATCCCAGGCTACCCTGTGCATTTTAACTTCGTATCAGCCCCTACTCGCTCACTAACCCATAAGCTGAAATCTTGCGGATTCTTCCTGCTATCAGCATTGAAACCGCGTATGCCAGTGCAACGAGTCCGACCGATACCATCACTACCCATGCTACAGGGACAGGCATGTCTGCCTGTGATATTCCCATGCCTCGAACTATTGCGATGAACATGGGGTTAAAGCCAAAGTAGCCGTTAATTGCGCCGATTATTGCACCAAATATGATTGGTGGGCTGAGGCTCAGTGTAATTTGACTCATAAGCTGTATAGTCGTGAAGCCTATAGCCTTTTGTATGCCCAGTTCGCGCTTTCTGCGGATAATTATGGTCTTGATTATTAAATACAAAACTAAAACTACAACAGCGGCGACCACCACCATTATTACAATGTTCACGGCGGCAAAAATGTCGCCCATTGCACCCATTTGACCTTCAAACTGTGCCTGCAAATGAATCACGTTTGCTATAATATCTCCATGTAATGACAAAATCGACTCTTTAAATGCTTCTGCATCTGCACCCGGGGCCAGATAAATATAAAACTCATCAAGCACAAACTCAGGCACGATTTGCTGTTTCCCTTGATAGCTTATCATTCCGAAAAAGTTGTTCATGCTCTGCACAATGCCGGTTATTATAAAATCTTGCTCAAAGTATTCACTACTGATTGTCACCCAATCGCCTACACTTTTCTCCAAAAGTTCAATAGAGCCCGTATCAAAGACCACTTCGCTACTCAATATAGGGAGGCGCCCTTCAATTATCGGATTTCCTGTCAAATAATCAAAATTCTCTACGACCAGAAAAGGAACTCTGAGTCCTTCGACCGATAGCTCCGAAGTCATAGGAATTAGCGAATGACCAAAGGCTCTTTCTACATGGGGGTGTTCACTGAGTATTTCCCTAAATTCCGCTTCATGTTCCGGGTCACTTACCATGACATAGACATCCGGAATCTCTCCAAACAAGCCCATAAACGCAGCAGTATTTACGTTCACGTTGTAATGTAAACTCAGACCTGAAACTGATGCAAAAGTCACCGCAGCAACGATGAGGCATACCATCACGGCTTGTTTTTTATTTTTGAAAAGTTGCTTGAAAGCAATGAGCATATTAAGTGCGCCACGGCTTTTATCCAGCGGAAGATGATTTTTTGTAAAATTATGGGTGGTTAATCCACCTCGCAAAGCAATAAGCGGGTGCAATTTATTTATCCGCCTTGAGGTTATAAATATGAATAGCAATACAATTGCCATAACGGAAATAAGTGTAATTATGAGCATAGCAACGTCAAATGCAGGATTCCAAGGTATGCCGTGCATTGGCTCAAAAATACTTGTCACCACCGGAAGTAATATTTGTGAAACAAAAACTCCCAACACCCCGCCGAGCAATGCAACTAAACCAAACTGTAAAATGATTGAAGAGATAATTTGATAATTGCGGTAACCCATTGCCTTTAACACACCGATGTTCACCATGCTCTCCTCAATATCATTGTTAATGCGAAAACGTATAACAATAGCCGCTACTACGAGCAAAATGAAAGAAAACACTACAACCATTATCGCCGCAATTGTGGGTACCATAGCAACATTACCTCGCACGCCACTAATCGACCTTGAAGTAACACCTCCCACTGATGTATAAAATTCAAAGACGAGGCTATTCCATCCTTCAGTCATATGCGCTGAAATCATCATAGCTCTATTATATGGAAGTTCGCTTAACATGGCTGAAAACACTTCGTCTGATACAAAAAAACGCCAAATGCTGTCAATACTACTTCCAAAGTAAAGATCCTTTACACTTCCTGCAATGGTAAATGTGAAATTTTCACCTTCAAATTCAATTTCAAAAGCATCTCCAATACTAAAGCCCCTGCCTAGAAACATGAAATGAGGAATATAGATAGCATCGCCTTCAAGTGGGAGTGCTTCCCCAACCATCACCGGTCTATTCATATTTAGCTCATCACTTATATTTGAGACAAGTATCAAAGCGAATAAAGTATCGTCACCAAAAACAACATCTCCCTGTCCTGCCACCACGGGTTGAGTTTCAACTTCCGTCACGTTTTGGAAGTTTCTCACAAACTCCACCTCCTCTTCATTTCTCTCACTCTCCAAAGTGACGGCTAAAAACTGCGGAACATTCAATTCTTCTGCGAGTTCGTCAAAGAAAGTTCCGACACCGAAAAGTAGCACCAAACCCACGTTTAGCAGTAACGCCGAGATAATTACCAGCAAGAGCATACCCGCCGTTTGGCTTTTTGCTTTACGAATATTTGCTGCAGTCAATATCCAAATATTTTTCACGTCACCACCCCATTTCCGCAAGGAAATCTTTGAGTTTTGCTTGTCTTTCGGCGTTTTCACTTTGATATTCTCCTAAAATGCACTCTCCGACAACGCCGCCATCACGAAAATGCAGCACTCGACTACCACGAAGCGCAGAGCGTATATCGTGTGTCACCATTACAATACTCTGCCCCAAGGAGTTGACCTCAGTGAGTGCGTCCAGCACAGCTTGCCCGCTTGTCGAGTTGAGAGAACCTGTAGGCTCGTCGGCAAAAACAATTTTCGGATTATTTATCAAAGCACGGGCAACCCCCGCTCTCTGCCCTTCTCCACCCGATACCTGGGTTGGAAATTTGCGCCATATGGTTTCTTTGATATCCAGGCTCTTCAGAAGTTCCCTCGCTCGCACAGCCACTTCCTTGCGATTTTTGCTCACAAGAAGTCCGCAAGCCATTATGTTATCCATAATACTCATGTTATCGAGCAAATGAGTTTGTTGAAACACAAATCCGCAGTTATCCCTGCGAAACACAGCGAGTTTGTCATTCGACAAGTCGCTGATGTCCTTGCCGGAAAAGCTGACCGTTCCAAGGGTAGGCTTATCCATTCCCGAAAGTGCGTACAATAGCGTGGACTTCCCCGCTCCTGACGGGCCCATGATAACGGTGAAATCTCCTGCGTAAATGTCTAGGTCAAGATTTTTTAAAACATGCTGTTGCTGACCTCCGCTGGAAAAAGTCTTGCACAGCTTTTTTGTTGCTAAAATAGTGTTTTTCATATTGTTGCTCCTAAAGTCAAATAAGATTGTTCTTCCTTATGAACAACCTTATTATATATGCCTGAACCTTAATTGTCTTTAACTGAACCTTAACTAACCTTAAATCGTTTGCTTTTTAGTGGTATCTTCTCACTCTTTCGGCTTTAATAAATTTTGCCAGTCACGCCCTGCATACAAAACTCGTTCAACATTGACTTCTCGCACATCCGGAGGCGACTCATTAACAGAATAGAAAACTAAGTAGTTTTTTACAGGCAATATTCTGTAGCCAAGATTTGCCAAAAAAGCATCACCGACAAGTGGTTGCCTTTTTGGCATAATTTCGAGATTTGACATGGCTTTATAGAGAATATCAACCATGTTCTCGGCTGTCATTGGAGCCATAAGCTGAGTGGATATGTAAAGAGAGATTTCATTTATATCTTGCTCTGCAGGTTCAGAGAGATACACGTTGTACTTGTCCATCATCCCGCTCCTTTGCCTGTTTGCGCAAATCTTGCATGGCTTCATCCAAAGGACGTTTTCGACCTTCGTTGATTGCAGCACGACCTTCGGCAAGCTGCTGATATAACTCCAATTTACCATTTAACACTTCATACAAATCAATGCTCATAACAGCCAAATCGCCCTGTCCGTTTTTTGTGATAAAAACAGGCTCTTGGTGCTTGTGGCAAAAAGTTGAAATATCGTTGTAATTATTTCGCAGGTCTGTGCTTGATTTAATTGCAGGCATTTCATCAACTCCTTTTCTAAAGAAATTATACCTTAATTTCTTTAGTTTGTAAATAGCTAATTCGTTTGCTTGTGAGTTTTCAATCTCGCTTCATGCAAATTTCAATGTCAAAACTATCATAAAGCCATTGTCGCAGTTTTCAGGGTAAATTCCGCCTTGCATTTGTTCCATGAAATATTTTGATAAGTATAGCCCCAGGCCATAGCCGTCTGTTTTTTCTATGTTTTTCCCTCTATAGAACTTTCCCGTGATAAGCGGTAGTTCCTTTTCGGATACACCTGCTCCAAAATCTTGGATTTCTATAAATAGATGTTCTTCATCAATAATTGAGTTTACTACGATATCCGTGCCTGCGTATTTGTAGGAGTTTTTTATTATGTTGTCAAACACCTGCTGTAGCCGTAAGCCATCTGCCTTTATAATGCAGTCGGGAATCGAAAATGGCTTTATGCGCTTTTCATAATCTGCTTGAATAATAAGCTCACTAACTTCGACACTGGAAATTTCTGCCGGAGTTACTTTCAGTTCTTGCAGTTCTTCAAGCGTTGAGTGAAACAAATCGGTTATGAGTGTGTCTATTTGCTCTAGCTTTTTATTCGCCGCATCCAGCAGGTTTATCTCATTTTCACTCTGCGCTTTTAACCTTAAAATATCTATAGCCGACCTGACGGACGCAACAGGGGTTGTTACATCGTGGGCAAGTGAAGCCACGAGTTCCTTTTTGCTCCTGTCGGCTTTGATTTCATTTTCTTTCGCCGTGCGAAGTTCCTCACGCATTAAATCAAAACTTTCGGTAAATGCACCGAAAATATTATCTCTGTCCATGGTGAGCGGCACGTCCAAATTACCCGCAGCCACACTCCCCGCAAAACTTTGTAAGTTGCGAAACGGTGTTAGAATTTTGTGTTTATAGTACAGGTAGAGCAAAATGCCAATTAAAATGAAGCTCAAAATAAGCGCCAGCATAAAAATTTGCAAAACCAACTCTCGGTTTCGCCTTGCCGTGTCCGCTTCTTCAAAGACTTGCATTAAAAATTCAGCTTGTTGAGTAACCGCCTCCTGTACAGAGTCGCTTTCAAGCGCAGTATGCACAGCGTGGTGTATTGCAACCACGTCAGGCATTAAAGGTTCGTGGCTAAAAACAAAAAAAGTCGCAACAATGCCAACCAGAGCCAAGGCTATGTATATAACCAAGATTTTTTTCAATATTTCACCTCAAAATTCACAAAGGTAGCAGATGATGGGCTGTTTGCGAAATATTTTTTCGAGAACAGCGGTGTAGATCCCGATGGCTCGAAAAAATATTTCGTAAATAGTCCATCGTCTGCGGGAATCGAGCCGCAATCCTCTGAATAATGAGCATAACTGTAGGGGATTGCGGGTCACGCCCGCAATGACGAGCTAACCGTGGGGATTGCGGTGCTGAATGACAAGAGTTAATGTGACTCAAACACATAACCTACACCTCGCTCGGTTTTTATAAAGCGAGGGTTGCTTGGGTTTTCCTCGATTTTTTCTCGCAGGCGACGCACATGGACGTTAAGTGTGTTTTCATCGGAAAACGCATCTTCCCACACTATCCTAAAGAGCTCATCTTTTGAAACAACGCAATTTCGGTTCTTGACAAGATGAGCAAGGAGCTTATACTCCATCGCCTTCAATTGTATTTTTTCACCACGTATCAGCACGCTTTTTTCAGCGAAATTTATACAAAAATCTCCATCGGCAAAAAGACTCTCATCTGCTGAATTTGTCCGGTATCGCTTTAGCACAGCATTGACTTTTGCGAGCAAAACAGCGAGAGAATACGGCTTTTTGATATAATCGTCACCGCCGATATTCAAAGCAAGCAAAACATCATCGTCACTCTTTCGCGCACTGATAAACAAAATCGGCGCATTGATGGTTTTTCGCAGAAGATTGCAAAGGTCAAACCCTGAAGTTTCACCCAAATTTATATCGAGCAATATCAAATCTGCCTCGTTATCACGGAAAAACTCCAAACAAGACTTCTCATCAGCCACCCAAGCGGTTTTTACGCCCAGAGTATTGAAGTAATCACGAGTACTTTCAGATAACATGACCTCATCATCAACTATCAAGCAATCAAATTTCACAGCCTGCACCACCTTTGATAAGCATTGTATCAAATAATGAGCAATTTAACAACATGTGTCTTATAATCAACACTTCCGATGTTCTGTAACTTGACTAATGTCTTTCAATTGGTTAGAATCAGCTTTTAAAAGTGTTAACCAAACTATTCAAAGTGTCTGCATTCCCTGATTTCAGGGAACACGGTGAAATTCAATGTCAACTACAGCATCAAATCCTAAAAAATTCAAAATAACTGACCTGCCTGATTACACTCGCGGCGAAGAATTATTTAATATGATAACTCACATCACAGGCGGTGGTCTTGGAATTGTGGCACTCTTGGCATGTGTTATTGTCGCAGGGCTTCACCACAATGTTTGGGGAATCGTGAGTGGGATTATATACGGAATTTCTGTGATTATCTTGTTCACCGTGTCCAGTGTTTACCATGGGCTTCATGTTGGTTTGCCCAAACGGGTTTTCAGAGTCTTAGACCACTGCATGATTTATCTATTAATTGCAGGGACTTATACACCCGTCGTGCTTGGGCAGTTTCGCGTTGTATACCCTTTTGACGCTTGGTTGATTTTTGGCGTTATATGGGGGCTTGCGGCACTGGGAATCACTCTCACCGCAATTGACCGTAAGAAATATTCAAAGTTTGCAATGGTCTGCTATCTCGGCATGGGGTGGGCCGCAATGTTTCGGGTTACTCGGCTCATTGAGGTTCTCGGCGTGGCGTTTTTTGTGCTGATAATAGCTGGTGGTGTTTTGTACACTGTTGGCGTTGTCTTTTATGCACTGGGCAGGAAGAAAAAGTATATGCACTCGGTGTTTCATCTGTTTGTAAATGCGGCATCTGTCTTGCACTCAATAGCAATTGCGGCTTTCGTAATGCCGATTTAAGCGGGCTTGACCCGCAATCCCCCACGGATATGCTCATTATTCATGGGATTGCGGCTCGGAGGCCGCAATGACGTGATACGTGTGAACAGAACCCTAAATATGCCTAATATTTGCATTAAAAAAAATACTAACTATACCACCTTGGGTACTATACTAATAATCGCCGTTAGTGTAGTATTATTGACGAGCGTGCCGAAATCGTTCCCCTGCCCTGTTTGGCACACTAAAACATGACCCTTATAGCAGGGTCAAGACGGAGAGGTATGCAAATGAGGAATATTATAGGAAAAAATGGTGGTGCAGGGAGCCTTAGCCGCCTACTGGCGTTGGTGCTGTGCCTTATGCTGGCATTGGGGGCGATGTCTTTACTTCCGGCAGGTAATGTGCTGGCTGTCAGTGGCGACCCGTGTGTTTGGTGTATTGAGTTCAATGATTGCTCTGCTTGCGGCACCCCTGATTGCGTGCGGCATGTGCTTGGAGACTGCGAAAACGCCGATTGTGTCGGGGTGATAAGATTAACCATTCCGACACCAATAGTTGGTGCTGCGCAAAGTGCCTTCAACGTAACCATAGTTGGGGATTTCGGACCTGATTTTTCTGTCGTGGTTGGAGCCGGAACCAGATGGGATCCTGTCCGCGATAATTTCCAAGATGAGAATTATACCAAAATTGTATACCTCAGGATAGATGATGGAGGTTTTTTCCCCGATGAACCGGAGCCCATAATGGTGCTGGTAAATGGAGCAGAGACTGAGTTTGAACGCTACAATCCGACCGACATTATCAGAGCCTCTATTCCGTTTGATACGCTGGAAGAAGGAGCAACCACTTTCACAGTCACATTCGATGCGAATTATGGGAATTTTAGTGGCTTTCCAACCTATGATTTATTCAATGTACCTGCCGGCACAAGAATAGATCCACCACAAAACCCGACCGGAGCAGGAGGGTATTACTTCCACGGTTGGTACACAACTCAGAATGCGGCAGAAGGAACTGCGGCAAGTTTCCCGATAGGAATAACAAGGGACACAACGTTCTTTGCGCGATGGGAAACTTTTGATACTGCGATTGAGCGTATAGACATAACTCCTACAAACATCACTATTTCGCCGGGTCAAGAACACCGCTTTGAAGCAGAAGTATTCGGTGGAGAGAATCCACATCAAGGCATTAGATGGACAGTCAGCGGAACCACTTGCCCTGAAACAGTCATTTTTAGCGGTAATAGCGGAATACTAGTCGCCGGACCGAATGAAACGGGGACGGTCACAGTAGAAGCCACATCTCTAATCGATGAGAACATAAGCGGCGAAGCACTTGTAGAGGTGGAGGATCCCGAAGAAAATCTTGTACAGCCACCCGTACAGGTGCCCGGAGCAGAATATGGGTGGTATCCCGGAGCAGTGCCCGGTGTTGCACCTGTTGCACACGAAGTTCCGCAGACAGGCATCACCGGTAGAATGATTCTTCCGATTGTACTTGGCACACTTGGTGTTGCATTGATTGCGGGAACGGAAATCCTGCGCAGATACAAGAAAAAACACAAAAACAATAGCCTGTAGGAATGAAGCTGATATTGTAAGGGGCTGTAGATATCGAGCAACCAGAGTTCCGTTTCGATGTTATCGCTCTTCTAAAACATCCTTGAGCACACTTAAGCAATCACGCGCACTGGCGAATTCGAAGTTCTCGATTTGCCTGATTAAAACCGCCGCTTCAGGGATTGCGCGAAGTTCATCGAGCAAACTTATACTCTCGGCATTATTGTCTGCAAGCATTTGCTCAAGTTTGTCAAGCAACGCCAATATATTCTCTTTGTCCCAATCAGCGGAAACATCTGTTTGCTCCGGCCTGCCAATGCTTTCAATAACTCGCGCCAACTCATTTTCCATAGTGGTTAATTGCTCGTCGGTCGGAGTTTCGCCGTTTGCCAGAATGTTCTCAATCTGCTGTGCGATATCAGACAGTGCGGTTTCATATATCAATCCGGCGGTGCCTTTGAGCGTATGCGCCAAGCGATGAGCCGTTTCTATGTCTCCCGAACTTATCGAATTCTTTATTTCGCCAACTTTGCCTCTGTGCCTTCTTGCAAAATCTATCCGCAATCTGCTCTGCACTTTTTCGCTGTTTTGGTACTCACTGATATCATTTTGGGTCACAGCTTTTTTAGCCTCTTCGATTGTCTCTTGCGACTGTTTATCAACGATAAATTTATGCAAAATTGTATTAAGCTGCGTCGTCTGAACCGGTTTTGAAATAAATCCGTCAAAACCGTTTTTGATAAATTCATCTGCCTGACCAATCAGTGCATTTGCCGTGAGCGCAACTATCGGCTCATTATATCCCATATCACGCAGTTTTTGCATTGTCTCTGTACCATTCATGCCGGGCATCATCTGATCCATAAAGATGATGTCATATTTATTGTCGCTTTTAATTTTTTCAATCGCCTCGTATCCGCTTTCACAAGTCTCGGCATTGATGCTGAAAAAAGCAAGCAAGCCCTTTACTACGTAGAGATTTGCATCCACATCGTCAACAATGAGAACCTTACCATAGGGCATAGGTTCCGGCGTAAACTTGAACCACTTCTCGACTGAAGTCGAACTCATTTCAAGACGCTGTAAACTTTGGGCAGTTTCTGAGCCTATGACCTCTGTTCCTGCACTGCCCTGAGGTATGCGAACCGACACAGTCGTGCCTTTACCGACCTCACTTTTCACATCAATTTCTGCACCCATAAACTGCGTCAGACTGTATACAATCGGCATACCTAATCCGGTGCCGATAATGGAACCTTTACTCCCGTGAAAGCGCGTGAAGTCGCCGAACAATGCACTTAACTGCTCAGGTGTCATTCCCAATCCTGTGTCTTGGATTGTTATGGTTAGCGTCGTTTTATCGTCATTCACTCTTTCAGCTCCGAGTGACAACGTGACTGTGCCGGATTCTGTGTATTTAAATGCGTTGGATAAAATATTGTTTACAATCTGCTTAATGCGCAGTGCATCGCCTATAAGGCAGATGGGCAGATTTTCATCCACATCAAGCGCAAAAGCGGCACTTTTATGCTCCAAATGTGCTATGTAGGGGGCAACCGCATCGCTGATTAAAGTTGCAACTTCGTATTCCTCGCTCAGGAGTTCCAGTTTCCCGGCTTCGATTTTTGAGAGGTCAAGTATATCGTTCACAATGCCGAGGAGCACATTAGAGGAATCGTATATTTTCGCAAACGATTCTTCCGTTTCGGGCGGATGATTCAAGCTTTGTAACTGAATTTCAGAAATGCCCATGACAGACGTGATCGGGGTGCGTATCTCATGACTCATGCGGGCAAGGAAGCGGGTTTTTGCATGGTTACTTGCTTCTGCGTGTTTCATCGATTCTCTCTTGCGCAGCATATTGAATAGGAATAACGATAAAATAAGAATGCCTCCAAGTGAAACCACCGTGCCGACAAACCAAGGACGCTGCGCCTGAAGCACTCTGACCGTGAAGTCAAATGTTTTGCCGGTCCAAAAATCCGAAATCGGCTCAGTATCAATGATAGAGAGAGATTTATCAATAATAGAGGAAAGCAGCGGCATATTTTCGTTAATGGCAAAGGACACATCATAGCTATTGTCGAAGACGATATTTGTCCTGAATCCGGGGCGTTCCAAAAGGCGGTTCGCCCGAAGAACTTGACGGACACTCAAGAAAATCAAGTCTATTTCGCCATTTTCCAGGGCATCTAAAGGTTCATCCATATTTGGAAATCGCTTAACACTTAAATGCTGCGGAAACATTTCGCTGAAAACCGTGTCATAGATGGTGTTTTCCATCAAACCTACACACATATAAAGAAGTTCATTGATGCCGACAATTGGCATGTAGCCGTAGGACACCAAGGTGAATCTACCTGTGAAAAAACTGTCGGTAAACAGAAACTGAAAAGGCAACACATCTTCTTGCATCACCGCGCGGAAAGGACCGGTACCCAAGTAAACCTCCCCCTCGTGCAATAACTGATGAACATAGCCAAGATGCGATAAATCCGGGTGGGCAATTTCAAACCGCATACCTGTAATGGTTTCGATTTTTCGCAGAACATCAATGGCTATGCCTTGGAATTCACCTTCCCATTCGTTAAAAAAACTGATGGGATAAGCGGCATCGTGTACCGCTATCGGTATTACGGGATTGTCTGTGATAAATTTCCGCTCCTCTTCGGTAAGCAACAAAGAAATCCTGTGACGAGCAGCGTCTTCCATGCCATCGGCATAAAGCCTGGACAGAATAGCCATGCCGCCGTTATCCAGAATTTTTTGCACAGCATCTACAATTGGTATAAAATCGGGGTTCAGCGCAGAAAATGTTGCATACCCAAACACAAACGGAAAAAAAGGCTCTACCCGAAAGCCGGGAAAATTAACGGAAGTGGTAAAAACACCGTCGCCTATGTATGCGTCCGCCTCACCAAGCAAAAGAAGTTCGGCGGCTTCTTCATGGGTATCCACATGGGTGTATGAAAAGTTAGTGAGCAGACCCTCGCTTCTAAGGACAGAATGCAGAGCTGAATTTCTTATAAACAGTATGTGCAATTCGCGTTCCCGCTCGATTTCCGAAAGCGGCCGGCTACCGGGCGCACGCGCAATGGCAACCGAGCGCTTGGATATAGGGTCTGTCATTGCATATCTCTCTTCAAGCAATGGGATACGCGGAAACTGCCCCGTGAAATGCACTGTATCGCTTTCAAAACTGTTCATTAAATCAACTATAGTATCATAAATAACGGGGATAAACGGTATGCCGAATAATTCGGTAAGCCAATCACTCATCCTTGCGGAAAACCCTGCTATCTCCCCATCTATCGTATAAAATGCTTCATCGTTCTGAATCATTCCGTACAGAAAATAGTCGTATCGCATCCTTAGCTGCTCAATTGCCTGTATCTGTTCTTGCGTTATGCCGGGAATGTCCCGGTAAGAGTCAATCCATATCTCCTGGTCCGATTGTTCTGAACACCCGGAAATAAAAACCACAACGGCAATAAAAATTGGCAACAAAGCATATCTTGCAGTTGTGAGAGCGTTTTTATATCTCTTGGTTTGCGCCATGGTCACCTCCATTTAGGCTAAAATTCTTGCATCCTTCCTTGCTTCTCTTTTCATGACTCACTGTTGCCTCGGCTAATATTGCCGTAGGGATAGAAACCTCTTTCACGCAATTCAGGACCAAAATCATATAAATATGTGAGTTATATCTACTTGGAGCAATAAGAAGTATATAATAATATCACTAATAATGCAATCTATAATTTTGCATATGCTCACTTTTCGGTTGTTTATTCTCACTCAATAACTCGTTACAATATGAGTGGGGTGATACTGATGACTTGTAAGCACGAAAATCAATACCTACAGTTGGGGCTCAATATTGCGTACTACCGAAAACTTCGAGGACTGACACAAATTCAATTGGCGGAGATTGTCGGCATTAGCCGCACTCACATGTCAAACATTGAAGCTCCGGGTACCGAAAAATCAGTATCTTTGGATGTGTTGTTCTGCTTAGCGAATGCCCTCAGAGTTGATTCGGGAAAACTGCTTGAAATCAGGGAATAGTCCGGTGCAAGCATAGAGTCCGCAGGAACACAGGAGCAAGACAGAGGAATCGTCCCCCTGTCTTGTTGCCATCGTCCTCTACATTATTTCGATTTTGTCGTCCTTGGCGGTTATCGTTATTGAGTCGCCCTCTTTTATTTTGCCCTCTAACATCCGCTCGGCTACTGTGTCCTCTACTGCGCTTTGGATCGCTCTGCGAAGTGGCCTTGCCCCGTAGATGGGGTCGTCGCCTTTTTTTGCCAGGAAATCTACCGCTAAATCGTCAACCGTCATGTCGATTCCGACTTTTTTCATGCGACCTTTTACTGTTTCGAGCATTTTTCCGCAGATTTCTTTTATGTGCTCACTGCTCAGTTTGTGGAAAACAATCGTCTCGTCAATCCTGTTTAGGAACTCAGGCTTAAACAGGCGTTTCACCTCATCCATCACAGCCTCGCGAATTTGCTCGTGGTCGCTCTCGGAGCTATCGTCATCTGCTGAAAATCCAAGCTTTGTGCGGCCGTCTGTTATATTGCGCGCTCCGGCATTTGAGGTCATTACTATAATAGTGTTTTTGAAGTCAACTCTTCTACCTTGTGAATCTGTGAGCGTACCATCCTCCATAACTTGGAGCAAGATGTTAAACACATCTTCGTGAGCCTTTTCGATTTCGTCAAACAGCAGTACCGAGTAGGGTCTGCGGCGGACTTTTTCTGTGAGATTTCCGCCCTCTTCGTAGCCCACATAACCCGGTGGTGAGCCAATCATTTTAGAAGTCGTGTGCTTATCCATGTATTCAGACATATCTATGCGAAGCATGGCGTTTTCATCACCAAACATCGCTTCGGCAAGAGCCTTGCAAAGTTCAGTCTTACCAACACCCGTCGGACCCAGGAACAAAAACGAACCAATCGGGCGTTTCGGGTCTTTCAGCCCTACCCTGCCACGTCTGAGAGCCTTTGCGATTGCAGTGACAGCATCGTCTTGACCTACCACACGATTGTGGAGCGTATCTTCCATTTTCAGTAGCCGCTCACTCTCGTCTTGTGTGATGCTCGTTACAGGAATGCCTGTCCAGTCTGAGACGATTATCGCAATATCTTCCGCCTCAACGTTTTTAGTGTTGCCGCTTTTGGACTTATCCCAACTCTCACGTGCCACCTTGATATTTTCGTTTAGTTCACGCTCACGGTCACGGACACTTGCGGCAAGCTCAAAGTTTTGGTCGCGTATAGCCTTTTCTTTTTCCTTGCTCAGCTCAACCTTTGAAGTTTCCAGTTCTTTTATGTAGTCGGGAACTCTCAGCTTTTCAAGCCTTACACGTGATGATGCCTCATCAATGAGGTCAACCGCCTTATCGGGGAGAAATCTGTCGTTTATGTATCGACTTGAAAGATTTACAGCAACCTCTAAAGCCTCATCTGTAATCTTTAACTTGTGGTGTTGCTCATATTTGTCACGTAGCCCTTTTAGAATTTCGATAGAGTCCTCAGGCGACGGCTCTTCTACAACTACAGGCTGGAATCTGCGCTCCAGTGCGGCATCTTTTTCGATGTGCTTTCTGTATTCGTTGAGAGTTGTTGCACCAATTATCTGCATTTCGCCCCTACCCAGCAGAGGTTTAATGATATTTGCCGCATCTATTGCGCCCTCGGCGGCACCTGCTCCGATAATTGTGTGAAGCTCATCAATAAATAAAATCACATTGCCTGATTTTTGAACTTCGTCAATCGCTGTTTTTATGCGCTCTTCAAAGTCACCGCGGTATTTTGTTCCCGCCAGCATTCCACTTAAATCAAGTGTAACAATGCGCTTGTCAAGCAGTGTTTCGGGAGCTTCGCCTGCAACTATGCTCTGCGCAAGCCCTTCGGCTATTGCTGTTTTGCCAACACCCGGCTCACCGATGAGTACGGGGTTATTTTTTGTGCGCCTTGATAGAATCTGAATGACCCTACCAATCTCCGACTCCCTGCCAATCACGGGGTCAAGGGCATCTTCTGCCGCCGCCGTTGTTAAGTCACGGCTGAACTTATCCAGCATTTTTGTTTCGCTGTCTTTTGTTTTGCCGACATTTGCAGTAACAGTCATCGGGCGAAAAACATTACTGCCGAGAGCCTTTACAAAATCTGAGAACAATTTTTCATTGTCAAGACCTGTCATGTAGATTACACTCGCCGCATCGCTTTCACTGTCGCGCAGTAATCCGAGCAGCAGATGTTCCGGTCCCGCTTGCGGGTAGCCCCTATTCATCGCTTCAAGCCTTGACATATCTGCAATTCGTCTGGCACGGTCTGTAAAGCCTTTCGGTAATTTCTCTGTCTGCTCACCGGCGCCCTTGCGTTTTAGTATTAGGTCATAGATAATATCCTTGTCTAATCCTGATTCAATCAGAAACTTGTTTGCCTGTCCCGGTCCCGGACTGTCATGCGATAGCGCATAGAGCATATGCTCACTGCCAATTTGCTCATGTCCTAACTCAACGGCCAACTGCTGTGCTATATCAAAGACTTTTATCGAACGTTCAGAGAACCCTGTGTAATTTTCACCGAACCTCATTGGTATCTCCTTTCATCACGGCTTTAAGCTCCTTGATTTGGTCGCGCAGCTCTGCCGCTCTCTCGAATTCCTCTTTTTCAATAGCAACTCGCAGCTCAACATTCAGCTCACGCAATTTACTCATATTTTCATCTACTTCGACATTTTTTCTCGTATTGATACCCGAATATCTATGCCCCGGATGTGCTCTGTTTGCATTGGGGGTGTTAGTGTGGAGTCCGCCTGTATGCGGACCGCCCGGATTTGCCGGGTACATATTGGGGTTTACTTTAAACGGCAACATATTATCTGCGCTCACAACCGGAATTGCCATGGGCATAAATCCACTAACTCTGCCCGGCCCGCTAAAGGGGGTGCGCATTGGTTGCATCGGGAGCATTTCGTTGAAAAATGAACCAAGGTCAAATATAGATTCTATATCATATCCCGATTGCATAGCGCATTCTGAGCATAGGTTTGTCTCTGTTACTGAGCCGTTTACATTTGATGAATAGTGAAAATTCACTTCATTTTCTCCACAATTTTGACATTTCATTGTTTGTTCCTCCAATTAATTTAATTTTAAACCGAATGCATTAGCATTTGTTTTAGAATGCTTGCTCGCAGTTCGTCTCGTTCCATAGGTCTTGCCGATTTCAGCGCTCTTGTGCTGATTGCGGCGAGTATCAGACCTGCTTTTTCATCGTTTATTGCTTTACTTTGTCGAAGATTTGCTATGAGTGCTGTTGCTGTGTTTGCATCGAGTGTGTCGCCGATTGCGTTGATTGTGTGCATTATGAGCAGTTTTGCCTCTACTGCAACACGCTTGATTCTGATGTAACCTCCACCGCCCCGCCTACTCTCTACTATGTAGCCATGTTCCGGTGAAAAACGTGTTGATATGACATAGTTTATCTGACTTGGCACACAGTTAAATCTGCCTGCAAGCTCAGAGCGTTGGAGTTCTACTGTTCCACCTGCTTCACTGAGCACTTCATCTATAAAACCTGCTATTACATCACTGACTCGCATGTATGCCTCCTTTGCGCTTTGTTTTCTTTTGCGTTTAACTTACTATAATGGTTTTCGTCTTTTCTGTGTTAAACTTGAGCTTTAATTTGACTTTGACTATCTTTGACCTTAAATGCATGATACCACTTCAGCACGTGTGCCGCAACCCGCATTTTGACCATCTTTGACCTTTGAGACAAAAGCTAGAGCAAGATATCTTGCTCTAGCTTTTGTTTTCGTACTTTTTCGCCGTTTTTCGCAGATTCTCCTACGCTACACTTCCTTTTTTGTTCTTCGATATGACATCAAAAGTCACTGCCGCCAGAAGAACAAGCCCGTTGATGACATTTTGCCAGTTTATATTGACTCCGGGAAGCATCGTCATACCTATGTTTAAGACACCCATCAACACAGCTCCAATTACAACTCTGCCAACTTTGCCTGTACCGCCTGAAGCAGAGGCTCCACCTATAAAACATGCGGCTATAGCACTCAGTTCAAAGCCTTGCCCTGCCATCGTTGAGGCTTGGTTGAAACGTGCGGCGACAACCAATGCGGCAAGTCCGGCAAGAAAGCCGTTGTTGGCATAGGCGAAAAACAGCATACGTTTGGTATTGATACCCGAAAGGCGGGCGGCTTTGGCATTGCCACCCATAGCATACAGATGTCTGCCCCATATAGTGTTTTGAGTAAAATAGCTATAGACCAGAAATACAATACCGATTAGAACGAGTACTGCGGGCATTCCGTTGTGTCTTCCCAACTGATGAAACAGAAATATGATTGCGGCACAGATGATTACAGGATAAAGCATCTCTTGTATGACATTTCCGACATTGTAACCCTTATTTTTTCTTTTGATGTACGAAATAATCTTTACAGTCAGAAAAATTACACTGATGGCTATACCGATGACAAGTGTTGACATAAACACCATTTCGGAAGTCGGCTCCGAGAGCCAATGTGCGGGGAGGAAGCTGTTGAACAGATTTCTGAATTCTTCAGGGAACGGCCCTATGTTCATGCCATTCATAAGGATGAGCGCGAGACCTCGGAATACAAGCATTCCTGAGAGCGTAACAATAAACGCCGGAATGCCGATTATTGCAATCCAAAACGCCTGCCACGAACCAATCAGAACTCCAATTGCAAGGCACATCAAAATTGCAACGTATGGGTGGATTCCCCAATCAACAATAAATATTCCGGCAAAAGCGCCCACAAGTATAACTATGCTCCCCACCGAAAGGTCAATGTTCCCCCCTGTGATTATGCAAAGAAGCATACCAATAGCCAAAATGACTATGTAGCCGTTTTGAATAATGAGGTTATTCAAGTTATGGGGCATAAACATCGATATCCCACTCGGAAGCAAGAAGTCAAAAATCAGCATTGCTAACAGCAATACAATGAGTAATGCATACTTTCCTAAAACATTTCCCAAAAAATGGGTAGCCGGCGTAAGTTTCGAGGTGACGTTCGCTTGATTGTTTGATGAACCACTCATATTATAATAGTTCCCCCTTAGTTAGTTTCTCGGGAAGCCTGAAGAATCATCATCATAATGACTTCCTGACTGGCCTCTTCCCTATCTAATTCACCTATCATTTTGCCTTCGTTCATTACATATATTCTATCACACATGCCGAGTACCTCCGGCATTTCACTGGAAATCATAACAACAGACTTCCCTTGAGCAATGAGTTCGTTTATAAGTGTGTATATTTCATATTTTGCGCCAACATCAATTCCTCGTGTCGGCTCATCCAGTATAAGTATATCAGGCTCGGCAAACATCCACTTTGCAAGAAGCACTTTTTGCTGATTTCCTCCTGAAAGAGTGCCAACTAACTGTTCGATACCTGTAGCACGAACACCAAAGCGTTTGCTAAATTCATTTGCCAGATTCCGCTCAAGGTCTTGGTCTAAATGAAAGCCGTGTGCGGCGATGCGCAAAGTGTTTGCAAGGGTAATATTCATTCGAATTTCATTTGAAAGCACAAGCCCCAAAACTTTGCGATCTTCGGTTACATAGGCTAATTTATGTGCTATAGCATCTTTGACATTCCTGAGTTGTGCAGGTCTGCCGTCTATTTTGAGCTTACCTGAAATATTGGCACCGTAACTATGACCAAAAATGCTCATGGCAAGCTCAGTTCGTCCCGACCCCATAAGTCCGCTTATACCGACGACTTCGCCACGGCGCACATTAAAATTCACACCATCACATACTTTGTTCTGTCTGTAAAGCGGATGATATGCTGTCCAGTTTTCGACTTCAAGGCAAATATCGCCAATCTCACGCTTCTCACGCTTGGGGTAATAGTCATTTAGCTCTCTGCCAACCATTCCTCGTGCGATTCGATATTCGTCTACCGCATCTTCGCCTTTAATAAGGGTTTCAATGACTGCACCATCTCGTATAATGGTGATTTTGTCAGCCACTTGCTCGACTTCTTTTAACTTGTGCGAAATTAAAATACAAGTCATGCCTTCACTTTTAAATTTGAGCAAAAGATTCAGCAAATTTTGAGAATCATCTTCGTTTAAAGAGGCTGTCGGCTCGTCTAAAATAAGTAGCCGGACGTTTTTCGCAAGTGCCTTGACAATTTCAACAAGTTGCTGTTTTCCGACTCCAATATCCTGAATCAGTGTGTAGGGAGATTCTTCCAAACCTACAAGGCTTAGAAATTCTCCCGCACGAGCATATGTTTCGTTCCAGTCTATTTTAGAACTTTTGCCGCATTCATTGCCCAGAAACATATTTTCACCTATGCTCATATAGGGGTTGAGGGTCAGTTCTTGATGAATAATAACTATGCCTTTTTTTTCGCTGTCTTTGATTTTGCCAAATCGGCATTCCTCCCCATCAAAAACAATCTTACCCTCATAGCTACCGTGTGCAAACACTCCGCTGAGAACATTCATCAGCGTGGATTTGCCTGCTCCGTTTTCGCCAACCAGGGCATGTATTGTGCCCGGGTAAACCTCTAAATTCACATCATCGAGAGCCTTTACACCCGGGAAGTTCTTTGTTATGTTCTCCATACGGAGCAAGGGAGCCTCCATCAATATGCATTTCCTTTCGGCAGTTTATAGACACGTGGGAGAATCCTTTGGGGGCGGCAAAAGCGCCCACAAAGGATTCATGATTTTAGTTGGTTTTAGCGAGTGAGTTGCTCTCTTGTGTAATAGCCACTATCAATTAGTAACTCAACATAGTTGTCAGTGGTTGCTACGATTGGTTCACTCAGGTTTGTAGGAATGTATCCTGTGCCGTTGTGGTACTCATCGAGATTGTTTACAGGAACTGTTGTGCCGTTAATAATAGCGGTTACCATTTGAACTACGTTATCTGCAAGCACGCGAGTGTCTTTGAAAACAGACATTGCTTGAGTTCCGTCAATCATGTTCAAAACAGAGATAATATCACAGTCTTGTCCTGTAATCAGCGGGAAGTTGTCTGCTGTCCAACCTGCATTTAGCAGAGCAGTTGTAACGCCTTGAGCTGTTGAATCATTAGAACACATAACAGCGTGAAGCGGATGACCACCCGGTGTGAGGTTGTTCATGGCAATCAGTGTTTCCATACGAGATTGAGCTTCTGCTGTAGACCAGCCCGGTGTAGCTACTTCCATAATATCAATTTGTCCTGATGGAACAACGATTGTGCCATCATCAACGAATGGTTGCAGTACACTCATAGCACCCGGGAAGAAGAAGAAGATGTTGTTGTCGCCGGGGTCGCCTGTGAAAAACTCAATGTAGAAAGGACCGGGTTGGTTTGGAAGGTCAAGTGCATCTCTGAGGAATTCGCCTTGCATTTGTCCTACGCGGAAGTTGTCAAAAGTTGCATAGTATGTTACCGCAGTTGTACCCATGATTAGGCGGTCATATGCAATAACAGGGATTCCTGCTGTTTCTGCTTGCCCTAAAACTTCTGTCAGCGAGCCACCATCGACAGCTGCAATGACGAGCACATCAACGCCTAAGCCAATCATGCTTTCGATTTGGTTAATTTGTGTAGGAACGTCGTTTCCTGCGAATTGAAGATTTACTTCAAAGCCTTGTGCTTCAAGTTGAAGTCTCAGGTTTTCTCCGTCTTGATTCCAGCGTTGCAGATCCATTGTTGGCATTGATACACCGATTGTTGGCGTGTCGTTGCCGCCACCACCATTGTCATCACATGCCGTGAGTGTCAGGGTGAGCCCTACGGCCAATGTTACCACTAATAGAATTGCCAAAATTTTTCTCATTAATTTTCCCTCCGATTATTTTGTTTTTTATTGAAGTTATTTGAACTTCAATTTATGATATATATATTATCGCAAATTTACCAAATTTGTCAACGCTTTTTGCAAATTTATTAACATTTTTTTGCGAAATTATGAAATTTAATCGTAATTTTCCTCATTTTCCTCAAATTCATACTCATCGGAATCGTCAGATTCATACTCATCTTCGTCCTCGTCATGCTCGTCCTCGTCCGAAATGTCTGAGTTGTCATCACTGTTTTCGTCTTGCGGTTTGGGAATCCCCTCATCATCGGTATATGCCTCTGCATCAAAAAGTCCGTCTTTTTTACTTTTGAAATACTCGCGAGCGGTTACAATTCCAATAGCAATAACAGCCAATGAAAAGCCTGCGGCAGTTAGATACAAAACTGTTGGGCTGGTATCTTCGGCAAGTTCAGAGTTGGGGTCGAGCATTGGCATTATGACAAAAAACACTATAAATCCAAGAGCGATAGCACGAAACGTTAGCCGTGTTTTTGCCGCCTGCGCCTTTTGCCCTGCTGTCCGTGGTCCTTGTTTAAAAAAATTCAATTGCTTTATTTCCTCTCTTCTTATTGATGCGGTGGGGGTGGTTGCTGCGGATACTGCGGCACTTGCTGATACTGCGGCACTTGCTGATACTGCTGTTGTTGCGAATACTGTGGATAATACCCTGAATATGGGACAAAGCCTTCAAACTCTGAGGGGTGTATTGTGCCGTTAGAAACAGCTATGTTTCTGAGCTCTATGAAATAACCCGCCATTGTTGTGTAGAAATACGGGCCGACAAAAAATATTCCCAAAATACCCAGAGTCAAGATATTTAAAATGTGCCAGCCCAGGAAACTCAGCCACATAACAAATATTTCACCTCTGTAACCCCTAGTCATACGCTTTGAAAGGTTTAGTGCGTTTGTTGCCGTGACATTTGGGTGAACTGCCAAAATATGTGACGACATGCAGTAGGCTAGGAATTTTATAGTAAATGGTATAAATACAATACCCACAGATGCAAAAGTCGCTAGTTGCATACCTATTACTGCCCCCTCAAAATTAAAGAAAGCAAACGTAGAGATAGTTACTATTAATATGATTACATATACAGCGGGAGCTGCCACTAATGACCATAGGTAGAGCCACAAAAACTGCCACCAATAGCCGCCAAGTTTACGGCCATAGTTGATTTTCAAATCATTATATGGCTCATGGTGATTTATAGGTTGTCCGTAGAAAACTTTGATGAACAGACCCTTGAGGTTGATATTTAGTATCGGAAACAAAAAGTACGTAACCCCTATGCCCAGAAGCCATACAACGAGAAAACCTATGCCGGTAAACGCAAAGACTCCCATAACTGCATAAGATCCCGTAAAGACAGCCACATACATTGGTATCATTGTGGCGATTGCCAAAACACTCACTGCAACGAGCGGCAGAAACGCCAAAAACATCCCGAGTACCGCAGATTTTCTCTGCGCCCTAAATGCCTGCTTTGCATATTCCTTAATTTCCTGACGTGATTTCATCATAATAATGACCACACCTTTCTTACTTTACGAAGTACAAAACGACTTATCGAATTTCCCTGCATTCTAAATAGTACCGCTTATCGCGGGCGTGACCTACGGAGAAGCTTTTTCTTGGGAACACTCCCCTCTTTGCCACGGTTTCAAAGAAGTCTGATTTTTCCATTGAGGGTAAAAGCAGCCCCACTGTGCCTTCTTGTTTTGCGAGGTTTTCTGTTGTATCGTCTCCGTGGATATAGTCGATAGTGCCTGAGTTACGCTCTACATATTTATCCACGAAATCTTGCATAACTGCATACAGATCGCCAATGCAATCAGCGGTTATACCTATTTCTCCGCTATCTGAGCTTGTAACCCATTTTATTGCATAATTGTTACCCGTTGGCATGGCTTTTGTAAATTCTTCGATAAATTTACTTGCGTCTATGTTGAATATTACTCTGTGAATGGCCTCAAAATCTATCGCAGAATCGTAAACATTACTCATCTCCAGGAGTGCCTTGCTCGCAGGGTGGTTTTTTCTCTCGCTCTCGCTGATGTTTTGCTTTATCTCGTCCCAATAGACTTTTGCCGCGGCAAGCGAGTGATTTCCATCGCCCATAATCATCAGCATGTCGCTCTTTTCATGAAGTGCGCTCAGTGCTTTTAATACATTTTGAGCATTTTCGCCTGTCACTTGTTTGCCTGCGATATGTCCGCCACCTTCCATAAGTGGAAAATCGTAGAGTGTCGGCAGAGTACCTACAATCTTTGTAAGCGGCTCTATTACCGTTTCGTTTTTATCGTCTATGAATGTGATGATGTGCGGTAATTCAAGAGGTGCAATCTTGCGTACTGCTACACGTGCCGGCAGGCGGTCAAGCACTGTGCCCTCGCTGGCGCGAATTGCAGAGGGTGCGCCTGTAAAGTCGTATTCTTCTAAATCAACCGCTCCTACTATCCCCTTTCGCACCCGCCCGTCGGGCTGAGTCCGCTCAATATAAATCAGAGAATCTTTTATTATTTCAAAAACGTCTGTGCTTAAATACTCCTGCATGGTGTCGCATATTTTCTTAGTTTCCGTTTTTTCGTCAACTTCTTCCAGATATGCCTCCGGGATAATGAGTTTTAGCGTTGATGGCTTATCTCCCACTTGCTTTTCTACTCGCTCCCAATAATCTTTCTCAGATGTAAACTGGTCGCATGCCACGACTGCCCATTTTTCCATTTCCTGCGCTGATAGTTTTGGTAGTAAGATGTCGGTTGGTGTAAAGATTTGATTTTTCAATGTAGTTCTCCTCAATGTCTTGGTTGCGGGCGACCGGGGACGGCCGCCCCTACAGTATAGCCTCCAGCGAACTTTTAAGTGCCTTGATGTACTCCGGGGTGGTGCCGCAGCAACCACCCAGTATTTTTGCTCCCATTTTTGCATAGGGTAACATTTGCTCGGCAAATTGCTCTGCTCCTGTGTGGTATGCTCCGCTTTCACCGTCGGGTAGTCCTGCGTTTGGTTTTATGATTATCGGTAACTTTGTTTGTTTAAAAAGTTCTTTCGCCGTTTCTTCCATTGCCGGTGGTTCTAAGCTGCAATTTAGCCCTATTGCCGATGCACCCAGTTCTTCGGCTAGTTTTACAAAATCTTCAACGGTAACACCCATGAATGTGCGCCCGGCTTTTTCAAACGTCATAGTCACGAGCATAGGTAGCTTCGTGTTTTCTTTCACGGCTGTCATTGCCTCTTTTAGCTCGTGAATGTCACTCATTGTTTCGATGGCGGCAAAATCCGCTCCCGCCCTCTCCCCTGCTACAGCCATTTCTTTGAAAATATCGTATGCATCTTCAGGTTCCAGATCGCCGTAAGGCTCCAATAAATGCCCCGTAGAACCTATGTCAAGCGCTACTTTCGCTCTACCCGCACTCGCCCTTTTTGCGATTTCAACTGCGGCCGTAATTATCTCTTCGGGTGTATAGCCCGTCTCTTTTAGGTTTAATCTGTTTGAGCCGAATGTGTTTGTGCAGATGATGTCACTGCCGGCATCTACATACATTTTATGTATGTTTTCTACGGCTTCAGGGGTTGTTATGTTCATCAGATCGGGTTTCTCGCCCGGCTCTAAGCCTGCCTTTTGGAGCATTGTGCCCATTGCACCATCGTAGAGCAGGTATTTTTTTTGTGAATCAAACAGCATTGTAAAAACCTCGCATTTATGATATTCTAATGGGTAACTAAAGCTATTCTATCATAGGAAGGTACTAAAATGGAAGAACTTTCAAAGAATTTTATTGAAGCATTTGTTGAAGAAGATATAGCTCCCGGTGGGCAGTTTGAGGGAAAAACTGTTCGCACACGTCTGCCGCCTGAACCAAACGGATATCCCCATATCGGACATGCGATGGCATTTTCCATCAGCATGAACATCGCCGAGCAGTTCGGTGGGCTTTGTAATCTCCGTTTTGACGATACCAACCCGGATACCGAAGAGGACGAGTTTGTCGAAGCTATTTGTGAAGATGTAAAGTGGCTGGGGCTTGATTGGGGCGACAGGTTGTTCTTCGGAAGTGATTATTTTGAGAGAACATATGAGCTCGCCGTTGGGCTTATAAAAAAAGGGCTTGCATATATATGCGAAATGTCTCCCGAAGAATTCAAGCAAAACCGTGGTGGCATCGGAGTTCCCGCAACTTCTCCACACAGAGACAGGCCTATCGAAGAAAGTCTCGATTTATTTGAGCGTATGAAAAACAAGGAATTCCCGGAAGGTGCCATGACACTTAGGGCAAAAATAGACCTTGAAAGCGGTAATTTCAACATGCGCGACCCTGTTATTTACCGCATAAAACATGCGCACCACCACCGTCAAGGTGATAAATGGTGCATCTATCCAATGTATGATTTTGCGCATCCCATACAAGACGCGCTTGAGGATATCACTCACTCGTTTTGCTCGCTTGAGTATAAAGAGCATAGACCGCTCTATAATTGGGTTTTGGAGAACACCGACGTTCCAAGTAATCCTCGGCAAATAGAGTTTGGCAGGCGAAGCCTTGACCATACAGTTATGTCAAAGCGAAAGCTACGGAAACTGGTCGAGGACGGACATGTGAGCGGTTGGGACGACCCAAGGCTCCCCACCATAAGAGGCCTTCGCCGCCGCGGTTACACACCACAGTCTATAAATGACTTTTGCAAAAGAATCAGCGTCGGTCTAACGTCAAACACCATAGAATACTCTCTGCTGGAGCACTGCCTGCGCGAAGATTTAAACTCCCATGCACAGCGTGCGATGGTTGTACTCAGACCTGTCCGTCTGATTATCACAAACTATCCTGAAGGCAAATCCGAAACGCTGAAGGTTGAAAACAACCCCAATGACGAAGCAGCGGGCGAGCGTGATGTCGCTTTCTCACGTGAGGTTTGGGTCGAAAGCGATGACTTTATGATTGACCCACCTAAAAAATATAACAGGCTTTTTGTGGGCAATGAGGTAAGACTAAAAGGTGCATATATTGTAAAATGCACAGGTTACGAAACGGACGCAAACGGCAATGTGACTGTCGTAACAGCGGAATACGACCCCGAAACGAGAGGCGGCACAACACCCGACGGGCGCAAGGTGCGCGGTACAATTCACTGGGCTGATGCTCAAACTGCTGTAGACTGCGAAGTAAGGCTCTATGACAGACTCTTTACCGACCCTGAGCCCGACGCATCAGGTAAGGATTTCCTTGAGCTCATTAACCCTGATTCACTCGAAATTTTAAGCAGATGTAAGGCGGAAAAATTGTTGGAAAATGCAGAAGCACCACAGGATTTCCAGTTCCTGCGGCTCGGATATTTTTCCGTGGATAATAAAGACTCAAAGCCGGGCAACCTAGTGTTTAACAGAGCAACATCACTCAAAGATGGGTTTAAGCCGGCGGGTTAGTGAGTAATTCAAGCACCGAGGCAGCAGATTATGGGCAGTTTGTGGAGTCTTTTTTCGAGAACAGCGGTGTAGATCCCGATGGCTCGAAAAAAGCGGAACAAATTGTCCATAATCTGCGGGAGCAGTGCGAGGTTTGCGGGACGATTGCCATCGTCCCCTACTTTTTTATTAGAAATGGCAATTTAAATCGGAAGAAGTTTGATATTCTGCCGAACACTCGTACTATCCATGGACGCTTTTTCATGTTTGGGTCTGTGCGTACAAGCAGTGTTTCCAGTGAGTTTACTATGCTGTCTAACAGCAAGAGCCTACGTGTTGTTTCGCGTTGGAACTTTTCGAGCTGGTTTGTTGTATCACGGCGGAATCCGTCCATGCGTTTTTCTGTGTCTGCATGGAGATGTATGAAGTCGCTGCTTGTTTTATTTAACTGCTCCAGCGTCTCGCGCTGAAATGTGTCGAGACGTTTTTCCGTGTCTGCGCCCAGCTTTACGAACTTTTTATTTACTTCATCAATGGAATCGTGCACGACCTTTTGTTGTTTTATGGCAAACTCAGCCTGCTCACCTGTCTTTTTTTCATGCAGAGTAAGCCGCTCATCGTGACCGGAGATCATTTTGTTAGTATTGTCGAGTGTGTATGTTGTGGTCTTGATTACATTTTTTAGGTCGTCAATATTTTTGATGATTATATCTTGCTCGTTGACGAGTTTGAGCATATCAGAACGGTAGTGCTGAAATGACTCCATCATTCTACTGTGGGCATCATCAACTTCAATTTGCTTACGCCTGATGTATTGCTCTGTTGACTCTAATGCTTTGACAGCGTTGTCTTGACGCTTCAAAATGTCAACCAGCATGTTATCTTGATCTTGCATCTCCACGGCGAGTCGAGTAAAAAACCCAATCAGGGCTTGGTCTCGCTCTAATTTTTTAGGTTGCTCCGACAAAACTTCACCTCATTGCTAATTTTTATGACCATTCATTGCTGATTTTAGTTTAAGGTTGTTTTGAGTGCCTGTGCCAACTGGTCGGGGCATGATGTATTCTTGTGTCCGCAAGTGATTCCCTCCAGTTGCTCAATCACTTTTGAAACTTCTTGCCCTTGAACGAGTTTGGACAGCCCGAATAAATTTCCGGGACAACCGCCCGCAATTTCGACATTTTTAACGATGCCGTTTTCTACCTCTATATCAAACTTGTTGCTACATACGCCTCTGGGAACATAACTAATTTTCATTGTAACCTCTCTAATATTTGCCAAATTTATTTATATGCTTAAATACCTCACCTGAGTATACTCCAAAGTTTATTAAAATTCAATCCTTAGAGTATTAAAATTTTTCTTTACTTTTTGCATTTTTGCTGTTAAAATCAGATAAATTTAAAGATGAAAGGTGGTGAGAGGCTTGAGGCAATTTGGTTTACGTTACATATTAGATGTTTTCTTAGGAAGCGATGTAGTACGTAGATTCACATTCAAAACAATGGGTGCATGGGATAGTTGCGCCCTTTTGGCGGTTTCTAACCACCAGCTCGCAATGGAATCAGCTTATGCATGGGAGCAGTCTGCCCATTTTGAAAGAGTTAATTGTTTTGAGTGCTTATCACCACATGATAAAGTAGCATAATTTTGCTCCTTTTATATCTGGTGTCCTGTGCAGTCAAAACAGTCTGCACAGGATTTTTTTTGTTGTCCAAATTTATAGTGCTCGTTATCCGCAGATAATGGACAATTTGCTCCGCTTTTTTTCGAGCCATCGGGATCTACACCGCTGTTCTCGCAAAAAAGACTCCGCAAACAGCCCATTATCTGCTAGTGCGGTGAATAATACATAAAATACGATGAGTTTTTAACATGATAGATATATCAGTACATGAATTGAATAAGTACTACGGCGCGAACCATGTCCTCAAGGGGATTAGTTTTGAAATTTACAAAGGTGAAAAAGTCGGATTGCTGGGGAGAAACGGTTCAGGCAAGACTACCTTATTTAAGGTGATTAGCGAAGATGAACCATATGAAAGCGGTGATATTACGGTGTTCAACGGTGGGTTTAACGAGTGGCTCGGTGGGTGAATTATGGGGGGGGGTAGCTTTACTTATCCTCACCCCTGTGTACAAACCTGCTGCAATTCTCATGAATCTTGTTCCTCGCCAAATAGCAAAGAAATATAATCTCTTCTAGCATAAATCACACGGATAATATATATATCGTTTCCGTCAATACGGTAAAATACAATATATTTTCCACTTACAAGAAAGCGATAATCAACGTCAACATCGGCTATTGATGACAGTTTCGCACCAAGTTCAGCATGCTCTCGGAGCAAACCAATTTTTCTGATAATCTTTGCAATTGTGCTTTTCGCCGCTTTCGGACTTGTCAGCTCGTCGGTGATATATTTTTCTATCATAGCAAGATCAGTTGACGATTCGTGGGAATAGTTAATATTATTCATTTTCAATTCCAAACCGAGCTTTTATTTCGTCAGCAGATAGCCAACCTTTCTCGCGACCGCTCTTTTCACCTTTTTCCAGTTCTCCGAGTAGCCTTATGGTGGCTTGAATTCTCTCATACTCACTCAAATCCAAAATCGCATAACGGCCTCTCCCGTTTTTTGTTAAAAACACAGGTTCACCAACTGCAATTTCTTTTAATACTTCGTTATAGTTTCGTAAATCTGATACCGGCATTATATTCGGCATAGTAAAATCCCCCTTTCGCTGTCATTAGTTTATCATTATTTTTCTTAAAATTCAACAGCAGTCTTCCTTGTTGCAAAAGGCAAGAAAATATAACATTGCTTTACCGGCACTATGCTAACAAAACAATGTCTCTGCTCCCCTCGCTTCTTTATGCTAAAATACCATTGCCATTAGGCTGGAAGTTACTTGTCGGTGGGTGACCCTTGCTTTTTAACTTACACAGTTATGTTAACGCCGCTGCCTGACTGTGAGTCTGTCGCTCTTATTGCGTTTATTCTTTCCATCAATTGACTCACCAACTCCATATCGCCCTCTCTTTGACTGCGGAATATGGAATCTCTCCACTCCTGAACATTATTATATACCCGAACTTCGCGAGTTTCGGGGTTAAAGCTGAATTGACCTATACTCTGACCGGGCGCAACATTTGGGATAAGTCCTGCCTCGTGGCGGGCACGGCGCATTGCAGTAATCTCAGGAGGCGTAATTCCCACCCTGCCACGAGGATTATGCCTTTCTTGCGGTGCATAGCGGCCAATAGCTTCTCTAATTTCACCCATCAATAAATCTTCTTCTGAGAGAGAACCAAAGTTAGTACCGGGGGTCGGAAGTTGTCGCAGATCTTGCCCTGCAAGCCTTTCAACCTTTGATGCTATACTCATAAGAGATTCTCTTGACATATTGTTGATTATGCTACTCATACTGTTTCTTACATTCATCGTGATGCCCTCCTTGACTTCCCAATTATTATCTTAACATTGATAGCGCTGCTATCAAATATTTCTGTGCATAACACACCCTATTTCGATTATCGGAAGAAATACATCAAAACTTTAGCGTTTTTTGTCCGCTTTTTTTATCAGATTTGAAATAATTTACATAAAACATTCTTTTCATTTACGAATTGAGCATAGTTTGATATACTTAGTAGGCTTAATAGTTTCTATTTTATCATAAAAAGGAATGGATTGTTATGGCTAAACTTTATTTTCGATATGGAGCAATGAACTCAGGTAAAACTGCAAACTTACTTATGGTTGCGGATAATTACATCAATCAGGAAAAAAATGTTATTATCTTAAAGCCTGATAAGGATACGCGGTGGGGAATGGCGGGAGAGGTCAAATCTCGTGCTATTGTAACATCTCAGCCTGCGGCTTTAATCAATGATTCGCTCAATTTGCAGAAATTCATCGCCGAACAGCTTGAAGTAATCAAAATTGCCGCAATCTTGGTCGAGGAAGCTCAGTTTTTAACAAAAGAACAGGTGCGGCAACTCGCAATGGTTGTTGATGAAAAAAATATCCCCGTTCTCTGCTATGGACTGCGGTGTTCATATCTCGACGGTGAACTTTTTGAAGGAAGTGCCGCTCTTATGTATTGGGCTGACACCATTGAAGAGATAAAAAATGTTTGCCAATATTGCACAAGCAAAGCTACTAAAAATCTGCTCCGCATAAATGGCACTCCACAATATAGCGGCTCTTTTGTCGTTATGGGAGACGTGTCCGGCGACAATGAGGTGGTTTTTACACCTGTCTGCCGCAGGCATTATCTTAATCCGCCAAAAGCGTGAGTTAAGAAAACGCACAAAGGTAGCAGGTGATGTGCAGTTTGCGGAGTCTTTTTTCGAGAACAGCGGTGTAGATCCCGATGGCTCGAAAAAAGCGGAGCAAATTGCATATCACCTGCGAGAACAAGGCATTTGTGAAAGTCCGTGTAACAAATCACCCGGCCCTACGGGGCCACCCTCTTTACTAAAGAGGGCAGGGGGTAGAACGAAATGGAGTAATAAACATGTGGGAAAAGTATAAGCATATCATACCTCATATTGCAGTTGGCAGTGGAGTTATTGAAACAGTGCCTGAGTGGATTTTGAGTAATGGCTACAAGTCTGTGATGACGGTCTGTGACCTGACGACCTATGATGTCGCAGGCAAAAGAGTTATCGAAATGTTAAAAAATGCCGGAATTGCAGTGCGCGAATGTATGTTAAACGAGTATGAGCCATTGCCGAATGAAAATACTATTGGCATTGTGACAACAGAGTTTTCCCGCGAAATAGACCTTATTCTCGGCATTGGTTCGGGAACAATAAACGATATCTGCACATTTGTGGGTGAAAAAGTTTCGTGCCCTTCGGCGATTGTTGCAACTGCGCCCTCTATGGACGGTTACGCTGCCATCGGAAGCGCCATACTCTCACACGGTGTTAAAATAACACCTCTCTCACAGTGTGCTACGGCAATTTTTTGCGATGTTGATATTTTAGCCGCCGCACCTATGCACCTCATAGCCGCCGGACTGGGTGACATGCTTGGAAAAATCACTGCGCTTGCGGATTGGCGATTGTCTCACATTCTCATGGGTGAGCCACTGCCTGAGGATATAGTGAATATTGTCACCTCAGCTCTGGATAAGATTATAGCCGGGGCGCCGCATGTTTTTGAGCGTGACCCGAATGTCATACAGAGTATCACAGAAGGATTGCTTTTGACGGGCATTGCCATAAGTTTGTACGGCGACAGCCGCCCCGCATCCGGCTGTGAGCATCATCTCTCTCATTTTTGGGAAATGCGCACACTTGCGCAAGGCAGAAAGCCTGCACTGCATGGAACAAAGGTCGGGATAGCAACAGTTGCAGTTCTTGCAATGTGGAAAGAGTTTCTTAAAACTGCCGATACCGTGCCTAACAAAATACCATATATAGATGAAAAGTATGAGGAAAACATCCGCCGTCTCTACGGGCGGTCTGCGGAAACTATTTTGGGCACCGAAAACCCAAATCTCTCACTTTCGCATCTGCAAGAGAATTGGTGCGAAATTATTAAAATTGCCGAGTCACTCCCCGAACCTGAATTTGTCGCTGATATACTCAAAAATGCAGAGGCTCCCCTGCGATTATCGGAAATACTCCTTGACGAGCGCTCGCTAAAAGATAGCGTAATTTATTCACGCGACCGTAAGAAACTGTATACCTTGCTTCAACTTTTTGGCGACTTGGGTAAACTTGACTACTTTGCTGACTTTGCGGGGGAATATTTTACGCGAAACGCCCTAACCGGCGTGAAGTGTCTTGTCCTCGATATGGACGGCACTATTTACCTGGGAGATAAAATATTTCCATACACGCTGTCTGTACTGGAAAAGCTGAGAGAACTCGGTATGGACTATATATTCTACACAAATAACTCATCACAAAATTCGGCGAATTATCTGGAAAAACTGGGGCGCATGGGGATTGACGTTTCGCCTGACAAACTTTTGATGTCAACTCATGTTCTGCTTGACTACCTCAAAGCAAAGCAAGCCCATATGAGTAGCACTAATAAAGTGAGCAAAGCCTTTGTCTGCGGCACAAAAGCGCTTTTGGACGATTTTGCAAATGCGGGATATGTTCTCGTTGATGAAAATCCTGATTTTGTGGTTCTTGGTTTTGATAAGGATATGGACTATGAGCGACTTACAAAGCTCTGCGATTTTGTCCGTGACGGTCTTCCCTATTATGGTGTTCACATGGATTATAACTGCCCTATTGAAGGCGGTTATATCCCGGACTGCGGCTCGCTCGCCGCCGCTGCTCAGGCTTCTACGGGTGTCACTCCTGAGTTTTTCGGCAAGCCCTCCCTATACACTTTGGAGTATATTATAAAGAAAACCGGATACTCTGTAAGCGAGCTATGTTTTGTCGGTGATAGGCTCTACACTGATATTGCCGTGACGACAGGAACTAAGGCACGCTCGGTGCTCGTACTCTCGGGCGAAACCAAGCGTGGAGACTTAGAAAATTCTGCATTTGTTCCCGATGTTATTGCTGAAGATTTAACTAAGTTTGTCGTATGCCTGACTTAATAAAAACAACTCTTTCTAAACTATTCTTGAATAAATAACATATTAATTATTACTAATTTGTAAAATGTGACAAAATCGTGACATTTTCTCTTGACTTTAGTGTAACTATAATGTATTATTGCTGAAGGTATAGTATTATTCAAATGTTTGTATTTTGATAATTAATAGCCTAAGTTAAGCAAAGACATAAATCATAAAATGAATATGGAGTGAAAAAAGCATGAAAAACATGAAAGTATCAGCAAAACTTTTGGTCAGTTTCGTTCTCGTAATTATCCTGACAGCCGCCGTTGGAATTGTCGGTATAGTTGGTATGCAACAAATTGCCGCAGCAAGTACCGAAATGTACAGCCAACAACTGCAACCCATGACTACTATGGGTTATGCATCGGAGTATTTCCAGCGCATCAGAGTCCAAATGAGAAATGTCGCACTCAACTCAGGCAACCAAGCCGCTATCGACAACTTTGAAGCAGAACTTATAGATCGTAAGCAAAACTTCTTGATTTTCTTCAATGATTTCAGGCAGTATCTGCACTCACCCGAAGCGCTCCAAGCTGCCAGCGAAATCGATACTGCTTACTCAACCATTTTCGCTCCCGGCGCACTTGAAATGGTGCAAGCTGCACGAGAAGATGCTGACACAGCAACCATGATGGAAATTCTCGGCAGAACAACAGCCGCCGGCGATCAAATTGCTAACAACATCAGCTCTATACTTGGAGTGCGTGTCGGTCAAGCTGCTGATTTGGAACAAACGAATGTAGATTTGAGCGGTATGATGCTTATAGTTATCATCGCAGTGCTCGTATTTGCAGTAGCTGTTGCACTGGTACTTGCGTTCTACATCTCAGGACTTATCAGCAAGCCGCTTGTCACCCTCGCTCAGTTCTTCAGCAAAGCAGGCGGAACAGGTGATATCGAACTCAGCCCTGAAGACAAAGCTGTTATCGGTAAGTACGGTCAAAATAAAGACGAAATCGGTTTGGCAATCAACGGTGCCGCATCATTTGTTCAGCGAGTAACTGTTATCGCAGGTGAACTCGAAACAGTCGCCGGCGGTGACCTCAGAAGTGACCTGGTTCCTCTCTCTGCAAGAGACACAATGGGTAATTCTCTCGTCACAATGATGAAAAACCTTAACAATATGTTTAACGAAATAAACAACGCTTCCGGACAAGTTTCTGCCGGTAGTAAGCAAATTTCCGACGGAGCTCAGTCACTTGCCCAAGGTAGTACAGAGCAAGCCGCATCAGTCCAACAGCTCAGCGCATCAATCTCCGACATTGCCGCAAAAACTAAAGAAAATGCAGATATGGCAAGCCGCGCAGCAACACTTGCAACTACAATTAAAACAAGTGCAGAAAAAGGCAGCGGTCAAATGGATGAAATGATGTCAGCAGTAAAAGACATTAACGAATCCAGCCAAAACATCGGAAAAGTTATTAAGTCAATCGACGACATCGCATTCCAAACAAACATCCTCGCTCTCAATGCCGCTGTTGAAGCCGCAAGAGCAGGTCAGCATGGTAAAGGCTTTGCAGTTGTCGCGGAAGAAGTACGTAACCTCGCCGCAAAGAGTTCAGAGGCCGCAAAAGATACGGAAGCACTCATTGCAGACTCTATCTCTAAAGCAGAGCAAGGCTCACGCATCGCAGATGAAACTGCTGAGAGCCTCCGTGAAATCGTATCAGGTATTGATGAGAGCACAAAACTTGTCGGCGACATCGCACGCTCATCAGAAGAGCAAACAGTCGGCATAGACCAAGTCAACAGTGGTGTTGACCAAGTGGCGCAAGTTGTTCAGCAAAACAGCGCAACCGCAGAAGAATCTGCCGCCGCCTCTGAGGAAATGAGCGGACAAAGCATAATGCTTGAAGAACTCATCTCACGTTTCAAGTTAAAAGATGCAAACAACTCATCATTCAGCCTACCTGCCGCAGCATCCGCACCAAGTGCTCCTGCTGAGCTCCCCTCACCTTCTGCTGATGCAGACCTGGGAGATTTCGGTAAATACTAAGAAAAACTATACAATTTACAAGGGCTGTAGCACTGCGCTACAGCCCTTGTTTGTTTGTCGATAACCGGAACCCTTGTCATTCTGCGCGCAGTCGCAGAATGACGTGAGATACTGAAACTTTTGTGTTGGTTACCTTAGCAAATACTGTCTGAGAACTTGTATGACTTTCGCTACATCAAGCGGCTTACCAAGATGTGCATTCATACCCGCTTTCTCACATTCCTCAATGTCCTCTCTGAACACATTTGCTGTCATTGCAATTATCGGAAGCGTTTTGATGTTTTTAATATCAAGCTCTCTGATTTGCCTTGTTGCCTCAAGCCCGTCCATATGAGGCATTTGAATGTCCATAAAAACAATATCATATTTATCAGGATTTTCTTTTATCAAATTGACGGCTTCCCTACCGTTCTCAGCGCAGTCTATTTTAATACCTGAGCCACTGAGCAGAGCTATTAGAATTTCGCGGTTGATTTCAACATCTTCAGCGAACAGCATTGATTTTTCAGAAAACTCCCCGTCCTTAATCTCATCGGGGGCTGTTATGACATTGCTTTGGTTCACATCGGGGTTAGGCATGGAATGCAGGTTTTTTGTACTCCGCCTGACTTTGATTGTAAATATGACTTTAGTGCCAAGACCTTCTTCTGATTCAATTGATATCTGCCCACCCATAAGGGAAACAATTCTCTTTGAAATCACAAGTCCGAGACCTGTTCCTCCAAATTCACGGTTTGTGCCGCTGCTCGCCTGCTCAAAAGCACTAAATAGTTTCTTTGCCTGCTCATTAGAAATCCCTATTCCGGTATCCGACACTTCTACACGAACTTTACATGTATCACCTTTCTCTGACACAAGACTCGCATCAAGGTTTATGCGACCTCCCTCAGGGGTGAATTTTACGGCATTTGATAGGAGATTGGTAAGAACCTGCGCAAGTCGTTGGTCATCTCCTATCACAAAACGCGGCAACTTTTTATCAATATTAAACGTGAGTGTCTGTTGCTTTTCCTCTCTGCGGAAACTTACGATGGAAATTGCCCTCTCTACCATATGCTCAAAATTATATTCAATCGGGAACAGTTCCAGTTTGTTTGCTTCTATCTTTGCCATATCGAGCACATCGGAAATAACTCCAAGCAGGTGTGATGATGCCTCTTCAATTTTTCTGAGTGCAAGGTTCTTATCAGCTGTGTTTCTTGCTTTTTTGCCCAAGGTTGTCATTCCAAAAATGGCGTTGAGAGGTGTCCGCATCTCATGGCTCATGTTAGATAGAAACTCAGATTTTGCCCTACTTGCGGCATACGCTTGATCCAGTGCGTTTTCCAGTTGCTCTGATGTCTCTTTTAAATCTTTTGTCATTTCGTTTCTGACAAGTGCGTTTGCGAGCATCTTACTCACTGAGCGCAATATTATTTCCTCATGCTCTGTAAAAGTTCTCTCATTTACGCAATCATCAAAACCAATGATTCCCCAAAATTTATCCTCTAAGAAAATCGGAACTACCAAAATAGATATAATGCCCTGTGGAGCCAGTGCCGCCTTTTCGGGGGCATCCATATTTTTGACAAGACCGTTGACACACTTGCCATATGGCAGTATGTCAAGCCATGACGGAACAGACTCATCAAGGGCAATGTTCATCGTATATTGGTTGCCCTGCTGAGGCTCTACGTCCTCCGACCACTCGTAAACTTGCGATGTAAACATTCTGTCATCTACGAGATAGTTTTTCCAAATGTACATTCTATCGACCCTTACGGCATGGGCAATCATACCCATTGCCATGTGCAGGTCTACTTCAAACTCACCGAAACTTGATTTTGGCTCAAGAAGGACAGAGGAAACTTGATTTACTACATTTAATAGTCTGTCTTTGTGCTCATTTTCAGTCGCATCATTGAGCATAACTACTTTACAGAGGGCGTCACCATATTTATCACTCTCTATAGAGAGTGTCATCTCGCATGTTCTGATTCCCTGTTTGGTTTCGACAGTTACAAAATCATAGGTTTTACTTTTGGAGAAAAACTCCTGCTCCGGCACTAAGCCGTCGTTACGTAAAATTTTTGATATATTCTCACCTACTACGCTTTTGCCCATATCATAAAACGCATCAAACGCTTTGTTTGCAAGCCCGATAGTGTTTTCGTGGTCAAGTACGAGGGTTGGAATTATCGAGTACCTGAAAATGTAGCCCGATACGTTGGGAATTGTTATGCTAAAGGTCTGATTAATTCTAACCGAAGCGAATATTGCAATTGAGGGTATTAAAATCAAGGTTGAACCCAGCGGCATTGCTGTGCCGCCGGTGAAGGTCGGTATTATGTATTCAAATGCGAGTGCAGGAGGAGAAATCAAGAGTATAAGAAAAAAGATTCTTCCGGCATGAGTTTTGTAGCGTTTAAGCCCACTTTCAAGCCACCACCGCAAATGCAGTATAAATATAGCAGCAACTAAAACAGACATATACAGAAACATAGTCCATGCAAATATGTTGTTATTATAGTTAAATTGACTGCCGTAATCTGTAAAAACTTTCTCTATGTCACCAAAGATGATAAACTTTCCCGCAATAAGCAAACTAAATAACGGTGAAACTTTAATTGCCAAATTTGAAACTTTGGTTTTAATTTTGACCATATTTGTGAGAAAAGTTAGCCAGCATGGGAAGAACATGTATCCGGCAATAAAACCCATCGACCAAAAAAACTTAAACAGAGCTTCGTCTTCAGAAATCGTCATAAATCCGAATAGAATTGCATAAACTGCCAGACAAATTACTGTTTTGATATAATCTTTTTGCGACTTTGACTTCGTAAATAACCTGTACGTAGAAACCATTAGATAAATATAAATAAAGAAAACAACAAAGAATAATGATGCAACAAAATAAACCGAACTTAACGATATAAACATATAAATGACCATCCAAAAAAAGATTGCGCCCTGCTATAAAAATATTATAGCAGAAAACAATCCTTTTTCAACAATCAACAAATTATTTTACAAACAATTAATAGTCGCCATTTTCGTCGTCGCCAACTTCATCTATTTCAAGTTCAATTTCATATCTGCAATCAGGGCAAACAACTAACTCGTTTTCAATGTCAGCTTCGTCAAGTTCAATTTCTGTGCCGCAATTCGGACATGTTATGTCATATAGGAATTCGACCTCTTCTTCGTGTGCTCCGCAGCCGCCACAGCCTTTTGCACCTTCTTCATCATAATAGTCGTCTTCATCGTCTAAATCGTCCAAATCGTCTAAATAGTCCTCGTCGTCATGAGCCCCGCTCTCAAGGTCTTCAATCAATTCTTCCAATGCTTCTTCAACATTTGCCAAGTCATCGGAAAGCTCATCGAGTTCCTCTCCAATATCAAGTGCGTTGTCGGTTAAATCTTCGATTTCATCAGCCATGTCTGTAATTGTGTCAATCATTATGCGAATGACTTTTCCGAGATCTCTATCCTCGATATCCATGCCCTCTACGAGCCCTCTAAGATACGAAACTTTTTCCTTAATAGTCATGTTCTATCCTCCCTTAATTTTTTGTGCGTTCCATATATTCACCGGATCTGGTGTCAATGCGTATTCTTTCACCTTCTTCAATAAAAAGCGGCACTTTGACCTCTGCACCGGTTTCTACGGTCGCGGGCTTGAGAACATTTGTCGCTGTGTCGCCTTTGAATCCCGGGTCAGTTTCTGTAACAACGAGATCAACAAAATTTGGTGGGTCTACATTAAAAACCTTTCCTTTATATGAATGAACATTGCATACTGTATTTTCCTTGACAAACTTAAAGTTATCGGAGAGCAAGTCTGTTCCGATAGGTTCAAGTTCGTAAGTTTCTTGATCCATGAAATAGAAAAGCTCGCCGTCGGTGTAGCTGTATTCCATGTCGCGCCGCTCTACAAATGCATTTTCAAATTTGTCGGTTGGGTTAAAAGATGTTTCAACCACAGCTCCCGTGATAACATTTTTCACTTTTGTTCGTACAAATGCTGCACCTTTTCCGGGTTTGACATGTTGGAATTCAACCACTTGCATGACTTTTCCATCCCATTCAAAGGTTACTCCATTTCTAAAATCACCTGCAGAAATCATTATTTATACTTCCTTTTTTGTTGTTTCGTGTATTGTTTCGTATATTGCATATTTTAACTTATTTTTGAGACAAGTGCAAGAAAAATCATATAACAATTAATTCCTTTGGCAATTTTGTTATATTTTCACAGCCATCTTCTGTAATATAGAGTACATCTTCTATCCTAACGCCAAAACGTCCGGGCAGGTAGATTCCCGGCTCGGCTGAAATTACTGCACCTGCGGGGAGTATGTCTTTTGACAATGGTGATGCTTTAAGCGTTTCGTGTACTTCAAGCCCGATTGAGTGTCCAAATCCATGCTCAAAGTAATCACCGTAACCTGCTTCTTTTATCACGTCTCTGGCGGCGGCGTCCACATCAACACCTTTTGCACCTGCGATAATGGCGGCAATACCTTCTTTTTGTGCTTTAAGCACTGTTTCATAAACTTTAATCATTTCATCATCAGGCTTGCCTATGCATAAAGTCCGTGTTGTATCACTGCACCAACCGTCAAGATTTACGCCGAAGTCGATAGTGAGAAATCCTTTTGAAATTTTCTCATTGCCGGGAGTGCCGTGCGGGCGACTGGATTTTGCACCTGATACAACGATTGGGTCAAACGATTTATCGTCAGCACCGTTTTTAAGTGAGCGGTAGATAATCTCTGCCGCAATTTCCTTTTCGGTGACATCTGTACTGATTAGCGGCAAAATTTCATTAAAAACTTTCTCCGCAAGGCGTTGGGCTTTAATCATTTGGTCGATGTCATTGCGAGATTTTACGTTGCGTATTTCATCGATTTTTTTCTGTGCGGCAATTAGCTCCACTCCAAACTTTTCGACCCAGTCTTTATGGGTGGAAAACGGTATGTGTGTATCTTCAAATCCGACTGATTTTACATTGTTTTCTTTGAGAATAGAATCTATTATGTCGGTATATGTATTTCCGCTTGAAAGCTCTACAACATTTGCTTCTTTAACTGACTGCTGTGCCACCTCTAAATATCTAAAATCGATGATGAACCACGCATCTTTTTCTGTCACGATTAACGCTCCTGCGCTTGATTTGAAACCTGTTGCAAAGAGTCTGTTGATTTGGTTTGTTATGAGTAGCGCATCACAGCCCAGTTCAGGTATAACGTTTTTAAGTCTTTTAATGTTGTTCATCTTGGTGGCTCTCCTTAAATGTAATAGATTTTAGTCGATTGCGAGCACGAGTTTCGCAATTGCCTATAAATATAGATTTGTTCAATGTTTGTTTTTGCACAGCAATCTTATTGGTACTTCAAAATAGTAGCGTAGAGCTAGGAATATATTTGTGAATCCTTTAGGGCGCACTAAGATTGGTGTAACTCCTGCGAGATTCGCACTGAGTACGTCTGTAAATGTCTGGTCTCCAACAAGTGCCGATTCACTCGGCTCAAAACCACTCTCCCGCATTGCTTTTTTCAATGGCCGCGGAGAGGGTTTCCCCGCTTTCATGATAAAGCCAATGTCCAGTGCTTTAGCGAAACCTTCAACACGGTCGGTGCGTGTGCTGTTTGAAATGATAAAAGGTTTTATCTCACTCACTTTTAGTTTTTCAAACCATTTCAGCACAGGCTCGCTCGGCTCATTTTCGTTATATGCCGCAATGGTGTTATCGAGGTCGAGCATGAGAAATCTAATCCCCTGCTCGGCCAGAAGCTCCATTTCGATGTCTGTGAGGTCTTTAAATGAGTGTTTTGCTATAAAGCAAATCTTACCTTTACTCATAGAGCGGATATTTATCGCATAACTTGTCTACTTCGCCGCGGATATAGTCGGCTTTTGCATCGAAATCAGATGCGGCATAGTAGATGAGCTCTGCCACTTTTTTCATTTCCTCTTCCCCGAAACCACGTGTTGTAACAGCAGGTGTGCCGATTCTGATACCGCTGGTGATTTTTGCAGGCTGTGGGTCGTTTGGAATCTTGTTTTTATTTGTTGCAATATGCACACGGTCGAGATTTACTTCCATGTCCATGCCTGTAGTGTCAAATTTGCGCAGGTCAACAAGCATCAAATGATTATCTGTGCCGCCTGATACGAGGTCAAATCCTCTACTGACCAGTTCGCTTGCAAGAGTTTTGGCGTTGGCAAGTGTCTTTTTCTGATACTCTTTAAATTCAGGTTTTAGCGCCTCGCCAAAGGCAATTGCCTTAGCCGCAATGATGTGCATGAGCGGGCCACCTTGTGAGCCGGGGAAAACTGCTGAATTCATCTTTTTGGCTATCTCTTCATTATTTGTCATCATAATGCCGCCGCGTGTTCCGCGAAGGGTTTTATGTGTTGTGCTTGTAGTGATATCGGCATACGGTACAGGGTCAGGGTGCTCCCCGGCTGCAACAAGTCCGCAGATATGAGCCATGTCAACAAGCAAATACGCTCCAACTTCTTTTGCAATTTCGGAAAACTTCTTAAAATCAATTTTTCGAGGGTAGGCTGAGGCACCTGCTATTATCATTTTCGGTTTTGACTCTTTGGCTACTTTTAGGACTTCATCGTAGTCAATCATTTGTGTGTTCAGGTCAACACCGTAGTCTACTACGTTGTAGTATTTGCCGGAAAAGTTTGCTTTACTGCCGTGTGTGAGGTGTCCGCCGTGGTCGAGGTTCATGCCTAGGATTGTGTCGCCCGGTTTGCATAGAACCATAAATGCAGAAAAGTTTGCAGATGCGCCTGAATGTGATTGCACATTTACATATTTTGCGCCGAAAAGCTTTTTTGCTCGCTCTATTGCGATGTTTTCAAGAACATCAACTTCTTCACAGCCGCCGTAATATCGCTTGCCGGGATAACCTTCTGCGTATTTATTTGTGAGTATTGACCCCGCTGCCATCAAAACTGCTTGACTCACAATATTTTCAGACGCTATCAGCTCTATATGCCTGCGCTGGCGGGCATACTCACGTTCTATGGCACGACCGACTTCCTCATCTCGCTCCAAAATATAAGACATCATCTCGTTTATCATTGGTATTCCTCCGTTTTGGTAAATCTTCAACCATTTAAGTTATGTTAATTATGTTTAGTTTCACTACGTACATTTTCAAGTATAGCACACTCTTTCAAAATGTGCTATACTAATTTTCAATACTGATATACAAAGGAAAGGGCTTGTCATTTTTATGTTTAAAAAGAAGCAGATAAACGAGATTATCAACCTCTTAAAGGAGAGTTATCCTGAGCCCATTTGTGCTCTTGAGTATAAAAAGGATTATGAACTACTCTTTGCCACAAGGCTTGCGGCGCAATGCACTGACGCCCGTGTAAACACTGTTACACCAATTTTATTTGAGCGGTTTCCAACGCTTCAATCGCTTGCTGAGGCAGATGTGACAGAAGTTGAAAAAATTGTCCATCCTTGCGGTTTTTTCAGAACAAAAGCGAAAGATATCGTAGATGCTTCCATTATGATTTTAACAAAGTTTGACGGCAAAGTTCCCGGCACCATGGAAGAACTTCTTATGCTTCCGGGTGTGGGGAGAAAGACGGCAAACCTCATTTTAGGGGACATTTTTAATAAGTCCGCTGTTGTTGTTGACACACATTGCATCAGGCTCACAAACCGCATTGGTTTTGTGAATGTCAAAGACCCCGTGAAAATTGAAATGGCTCTGAAAGAGGTGTTGCCACCCGAAGAGTCTTCAGATTTTTGCCACCGCCTTGTATTGCACGGACGTGCTGTCTGTACGGCAAGAAATCCGGCTTGCGGGAGGTGTACATTAGCAAGCTTATGCCGTCATGCAAGAAATTCCTTGTAATTACCGGTAAAGTGTGTTAAAATTCCATTCTAATTGAGAATTTAGTAAGGACGTGAGTGAATTTGCTATTTAGGCAGGATATGGAGCCGAGCTGTTCATATTGTCAATATGGGGTGAGTCTTGGGCTTGGTGAGGTTGTTTGCAGAAAATGCGGTATCATGTCTTCGCATGGTAAATGCAACTCCTTTCGTTATGACCCAACCAAGCGAGAGCCTGATTTTGCAGTGAGGCTAAACACCTCAGATCTAGACGAAGGCGATTTTGCGCTGACATAACCCCCCCTTAAAATTGCTCATATAGGCGATTAAGCGTTGTGAAGCAATACTATCTTTCGATAAATCCAACCTTTTTATACACTTTGCGGAGCGTCTTATTTGCGATATAAGACGCTTTTTCTGCGCCTTTTTTGTAGACTTCCTGCATATATGCTTTATCGGCAAGCAATCTTTCGGTTTCTTCACGGATTGGACGAAGAAGCTCAACAACAGCCTCGCCGACACATGGCTTAAATTCGCCATATCCCCTGCCGGAGAATTCTTTTTCTATTTCTTCAAAGCTCTTGCCTGTGGCGCACGAATAGATTTGCATGAGGTTTGAAATACCCGGTTTAGTTTCCTGATCAAAGCGCACTTCTGTTTCGCTGTCTGTAACCGCTCTTTTGAACGAGCGCATGATGTCTTCCGGTTTGTCCATGATGAGAATACATCCGCCATCGGCAATTTCTGATTTTGACATTTTCTTTGTGGGAGCTTGTAAATCCATGATTTTCGCACCAACTGTCGGAATGTATGGCTCAGGAATTTTAAACACATCACCGAATACGCCGTTAAAGCGCACAGCAATGTCGCGGGTCAGTTCAACATGTTGCTTTTGGTCTGCGCCGACAGGCACCAGGTCTGTTCCATAGAGCAAAATGTCCGCCGCTTGCAGGGTTGGATATGTGAATAGTCCTGCATTTATGTTCTCGGCATTTTTAGACGACTTGTCTTTAAATTGCGCCATACGGCTCAGTTCGCCGAACATAGTAAAGCAATTTAACACCCACGCGAGTTGGGCGTGTGCCAGCACATGGCTTTGAATAAACAGTGTGTTCTCGTCGGGGTCAATTCCACAGGCAATAAACTGTGCTATCTGCTCCAGTTGATTTTTCCTGAGTTGTGCGGGTACCTGACGGGTTGTAATCGCATGCATATCCACTGTCATGTACAGGCATTCGTATTCATTCGAGAGAGCCGCCCAGTTTCTAAACGCCCCCAAATATGACCCCAAAGTAGCCGACCCACTGGGCTGAATGCCCGATAAAATAATTTTCTTGTTTTCCATTTTTTCCTCCAATATACCATTATGCGCTATTTCCGCAGATGACGGGCAATTTGCTCCGCTTTTTTTCGAGCCATCGGGATCTACACCGCTGTTCTCGAAAAAAAGACTCCACAAACAGCCCATCATCTGCTAGACTCAGCAAATTTCTATTTTTTTACACCCAGTTCATTCGCCAGTTTTTCAAATGCTGGTAGTGAATTTTCTATTGTCTGCTTTGATACGCAGTATGCAATTCTTGCATAACCTGCACATGTGAATGCACTGCCGGGTACGACTAAAATATTATATTTCAGTGCGGCTTTGGCAAAATCCTTGTCATCTCCCGGAGTTTTTAGCCACAGATAAAATGCACCTTTGGGTTCTGAAATTTCGAAGCCTAAGTCTTTTAGGTTGTTATAGAGTAGTTTTCTGTTTGTGTCATATGCTTCGATATTGGTTTGCTCGTCTATACATTTTGCTACAACCCTTTGAATCAGAGCTGATGCATTGACAAAACCGAGTGTGCGTGTTGCAATGCTTGCCGCGTCAAAAATCAGCTCATAGTCATCTGCCTCACTCGGAACTACTATGTAGCCGATGCGCTGTCCGGGAAGCGAGAGTGACTTTGACCAAGAGTAGCAAACCAAAGTGTTTTTGTAATATTTTGTGATGTATGGAACCTCTGTGCCGTCATAGGCAAGCTCTCTGTATGGCTCGTCGGACACGATGTAGATTGGTGAGCCGTATACGTTTGATTTATCTGTCAGCAGTTTTGAAAGTTCCTTTATAGTGCTTTCTGAATACACTGCTCCGGTGGGATTGTTTGGAGAATTTATAATTACGGCTTTTGTCTTTTTTGTGATGGCTTGGCACATTGTCTCCATGTGAGGTTGAAAATCGACTCGGTTTGCGGGTACGGCAACGAGTTCTCCGTCATAATTGCCTACGTAATTGCCATATTCTACAAAATACGGTGAGATTACGACTACTTCATCGCCGGGGTTTAGGAGAGTTTTTAACACCACATTTAATCCACCTGCAGCTCCCGACGACATTATGATATTGCTCTCCGTGAATGCCGTGCCGTGCTTTTTGTTGAGTGATTTTGCGATTGTTTCTCTCACAGCCGGATAGCCTGCGTTATTCATGTAGCTGTGTAACGCAAGCGGTTCTTCTGTTTTAACTATGTCTATTATAGCCTCATTCACACTCGGTGGTGATGGTATGCTTGGATTACCGAGGCTGAAATCAAACACATTTTCACGCCCAAATTCTTTCGCAAGCCTGTTCCCCTCTTCAAACATGGCACGAATGACACTATTATTGTTAATTAGTTTTATCATTTTTTGGGAAATCATATAATGGACATTCCTTTCAAAATTTTTATTTATGCTATAACCACCATAAGGAATGGTCATTAACGTGCATCATTTGCGGTTCCCCGTAGGGGGAGCAAATCGCACATTCACGATGCGTTTGAAAAATTTCAAACGTGCCCCTTTTATTTTAATATGCTATATGATACACTCTTTTTTGTAAAAATACAACCAGGCAATTTTGAAAAGGAGACATATTGTGGGAATCAAAGAAACTCTTGAGTACATACACAGCGTACAGTGGTCGGGGAGTAAACTTGGCTTGGAGCGCACTGAAGAGCTTTTGCGGAGGCTCGGCAACCCTGAGAAAAAATTGAAATTTGTGCATGTTGCAGGCACAAACGGCAAAGGTTCAACTTCTGCCTGCATTGCAAATGTGCTTACAAAGGCGGGTTATAAAACAGGGCTGTATACCTCACCTTATATAGTTTGTTTTAATGAGCGTATGCAGATAGACGGTGAATACATCTCAGATGAGGATCTTGAGCACATGGTAAATGTTATACGACCTCATGCAGATGCTATGCCGGAAGCTCCCACTGAGTTTGAGATGATTACTGCGCTCGCCATGAACTATTTTCTGTATAAGAAATGCGATATCGTAGTGCTTGAAGTCGGTATGGGCGGGCGGCTCGACTCGACAAATGTCATCGAAACCCCTGAGCTCGCAGTTATCACGGCTATCGGATATGACCATGTTAAAGAACTCGGCCCGACAATCTCAGATATCGCCGGAGAGAAAGCGGGTATCATCAAAAACGGCGGAGATGTCTTAGTATACCGTGGTGAAAAGGCAGTTGAAGATGTGTTTGAGCGAGTTGCCGCCGAGCGTGGCGCGAAGCTCGACAAAGTTGATTTTTCAAGGATAAAAAGTGCCGAATTTTCTTTGGGTAGCACAACTTTAGATTTCTCACCATACGGCAAAATTAAGCTCGCACTCGCCGGGACATATCAGCCCAAAAACGCCGCAGTGGCAATCACTGCACTTGAAAAACTCCGCGAAAAAGGTTATAAAATTTCCGATGAAAATATAATCGACGGAATCGCCACAGTCAAGTGGCCCGGCAGATTTGAGATTTTAGGCACCGACCCCACATTCATACTAGATGCCGCACATAATCCGCAAGGCGCAGAGTCAGCTATGGAGAGCCTTTGCACTTACTTCGGCGACCGCAAGTTTATTTTTGTCGTCAGCGTAAGTGCCGATAAAGACCTCGACAAGATTCTATCAATAATCGCACCTTATGCAAAAACATTTTTCGCCGTGCGCCCCGACAATAAGCGTTCGATGGATGCAAAAAAACTCGCCGAAAAACTAGCTGAATACGGCGTCCCCACCATCGCCTGCGAAACGGTATCGCAAGGGATAAACAAGGCAATTGAGTATGCAGAGGAATCTGATGTCATCTGCGCACTGGGTTCACTTTTCTTCTCATCAGATGTTAAGACTTCATACTTGGAAAGGTAATGTGGAAACTCACATTTACATTGTCTTGTCAATGTGTTTCAACTATGGTATCATATATAAAGTAGTTTTATGTCACTGTTCACACCAAAGCTCGACCCCGCAGATGACAGACTATTTGTTCCGCTTTTTTGCGAGCCATCGGGATCTACACCGCTGTTCTCGCAAAAAAGACTCCACAAACAGTCCATCATCTGCTAATCTGAAGCAATAACGTTTTTTGCAATTGGCACTTCGAAAGGAATGATCATTTTTTATGTTTGATAATATGCGTGTTTGTGAACTTTTTGAGCCGGGGCGGTCTTTGGCTTGGGAGTATCTTAAAGAACTTGAGTGGCCTTGGGATGCTTTGAAGTCTGTTTCCGATTATATTGCTAAACTTGGTGCGGGGCTTGATTTGTCCGAATATACCGCCGTGGCTGATGATATTTGGATTCACAAAACTGCACGGGTTGCGCCGACTGCTTTTATTGGAGCTCGTACTATAATCGGGGCAAACACCGAAGTGCGTCACTGTGCTTTTATCCGCGGCAATGCACTTGTGGGTGAAAACGCTGTTGTGGGCAATTCTACAGAGCTTAAAAATGTCATTTTGTTCGACAGCGCTCAGGCTCCGCACTATAACTATGTGGGCGACTCGATTTTAGGGTATAAAGCTCATATGGGTGCGGGGGCGATAACCAGTAATGTCAAGGGCGATTCTTCTCTTGTGTCTGTGGCTTACGGCAATGAGCGTTTTAAAACTGAACTTAAAAAGTTTGGTGCTGTTTTAGGTGACTATGCTGAAATCGGTTGTAATGCGGTTCTCAATCCAGGTACTGTCATTGGCAAAAATTCAAATGTCTACCCGCTTTCAATGGTGCGTGGTTTCGTTCCTGCGGGGTCTATCTATAAAAAACAGGGAGAAATTGCAGAAAAGGTTTGACGTTTTAGGCTGTTAAGTGTAAAGTTAAAAGGTTGGCGATAATTGTGCAAATTGCAAATCAGGATAATCAAATAAAGTTTGACAAAATTTCTCATGCATATATTGCAGATGAATCTCTTGCTAAAATGCTCTCCTTGGCTGTTGTGTGCGAGGTTCGGGACAGGGGCAGACCATGCCTTGTGTGTAGTCATTGCGATAAGGCATTACGCGGTATTCATCCCGATATTACAAATATTTCAAAACCTGAAGACAAGCGAGATATTTTGGTTGACCAAGTGCGCGAGCTCAGAAGAGATGTATATATCTTACCCAATGAGGCATCGCAAAAGGCCTATGTTATACACGAGGCGGAAACTATGAACCACAGTGCGCAAAATGCACTTTTACAGGTACTCGAAGAGCCGCCACAACATGTTGTTTTTATCTTATGCACAAATAACCCCTCTGCGCTTTTACAAACTGTCCGGTCGCGGTCTATTATATTGAGTCGTAACGCTGAGGAAAATAATACTGATTTCTCTGAGAACGAACGCGGCGAAGAACTCAGTCCGGCTTCTGCTTTTTTGATTGCTCTGAGCCGTGATGATGTTGCGTTGATGAGATGTATGTTTCAGATTGAAAAGCTCGATAGGCTTGCACTTGCCTCATTCCTTACGGAAGTGCGCGAACAGATTGTTCTATCATTTAAGGAAAACCTTACTTTAGAAAGTGTGCATAACTCAGCAAGCGAAAAGAATTCCTTGAATTTTCTTGTTCATGTTGAGAAACTTTTGTCAAAGGCTGAGAATATGCTTCGTTTAAATGTAAATGCAGGTCATATCGCAGGTATGATTTGTGCAGGAGTACTAGAGGCTAGGAATTAAATCATCTATAAGAAAAGAGGCTTAGATATTGGCACAAATAGTTAGTATAAAATTTAATGAATTTGGGAAGTCTTACTTTTTTGACCCTTTGAGTCTGCAAATTTCCGTAGGCGACAAGGTTGTCGTCGAAACTTCGAAAGGCCTTGAGTATGGTGAGTGTGTGCGTGGTGTTCACGATGTTGAAGATGATAATATCGTCTTGCCGCTTCGCCCTGTTGTGCGCATCGCCACTGAGACGGACAATAGCATTTCTGCAAAATGTAAGGAAAAAGAAGTCGAGGCTGCCGATTATTGTCGCCAAAAAATTGCCGGCTTAGGTCTTGAAATGAAGCTTGTAAACGTCGAGGTTGGTTTTGAGGGTAACAAAATTTTGTTTTTCTTCACCTCTGATGGACGTGTTGATTTTAGAGAGCTTGTGAAGGATCTCGCTGCAAAATTTCGAGTGCGCATTGAGCTTAGGCAGATTGGTGTGCGCGATGAAGCAAAAATGCTCGGTGGGTTAGGTGTCTGCGGCAAGCAATTTTGTTGCTCACAGTTTTTGACTGAGTTTCACCCTGTTTCAATTAAAATGGCAAAAACTCAAGGGCTGTCACTCAATCCTACTAAAATTTCCGGTGCGTGCGGCAGACTCATGTGTTGCTTAAAATATGAAGAAGAGGCATATAAGGATTTGGTGAAAAAAGCTCCAAAAGTGGGTGCTTTCGTTGAAACTCCGTATGGTAAGGGTTCGGTCATAAATGTAAACTTGCTACGGCAAAATGCCAAAATCCGCCTGGAAGACGGTTTCGATACAACACTAAAAACTTGCACATTTGATGAGCTGGATATTTTGGGCGGCAAGGGCCGCAGAGCCGAATATATCACTGCAAGAGACGAGGGCAGACTTGAGGAGGCGGGCTTTAAGCCTTCTCCTCCGCCACCACCTAAACACACTCCCGACCCCTATAATATAGATGCTTTAAATGACAGGAGTGCGGCTCCAAGGTCTCAGCATGGCAGATTTGATCAAAATGGTCAAAAAGGCACTGAACGCAGAACTCAGCCTAATAAGCATAGGGGCGACAATAAAGGTGAGCAAAGGCGCAGAGCGGATCAAGCCGATGATGTGTCAGGCCAGCTTCAACCCTTGGAAGGCACTAAACATAAGAGGCCCCACTACAGACGAAAGAAAAAGCGCAAAAATAACAATAATGACTCTTAACTTAATCCGGGGGGTACTCGATGTTTATTGGGAGACAGAGTGAACTTAGAGATCTTAATAGTATATATGCCAGCGGTAAGTTTGAATGCGTGATTTTACACGGCCGCTTACGTATGGGGAAAACTTCATTACTGCGCGAATTTATGCGCGATAAAAACTGCATCTACTTTGCGGCAAGCGAGACTAGTGATAGAGAAAATCTAGATGCCTTGATTAGCTGCGTTGAGGCTTATCCTTTCACGCCTGAAGATGAGCCCAAACTAAAAAATTATTACGAAGAGGTTCTGGAGCGGATTGTCAAAATATCTGCCGAGTCGCGTGTTGCTCTTATAATTGACGAATATCAGTATATGGTCAGTGCAAATAAGGACATTTCGAATCTTATTTGCAGATTCATCGACACTAAGCTGATTAATGGACAACTGATGCTTATTTTATGTGGATCATCTGACGCCGTAATGGAGAGCGAAACTTTAGGCTATTCCGGTATTTTTCACGGCCGCCGCACTTCACAACTAGAGCTTGAGCCTTTTTCATTTTTCGATGTAAAGAGGCATTACAGCAACTTTTCTCCGGAAGATGTCGCTATTATCTATGGTATCACCGGTGGTATACCCAAGTATCTCAATATGATGAACCCTGAGCTATCCGCTGAAGAAAACATAATGGAGACGTTTTTTAATCCCTCTTCCGAATTGTTTGAGGAGCCTGAAAACTTTTTGAGGCGCGAGGTTCGTGACCCGTCTTATTATAATGCGATTTTAAAAGCTATGGCAAAAGGGCTCAGGAAAAATTCCGAAATTGCTTCCGCTGTTGGCATTGAGACGAGTGCTTGTACGGCGTACCTTAAAAACTTAATTTCTTACGGCATCGTCAGCAAGCACACTCCTGTTTCTGAAAGGGCAGGCAAGAAAACCATCTACGAAATAGATGACAGCATGTTTTTGTTTTGGTACCGTTTTGTGCCTGATAATGTCTCGCTTATCCACTCAGGTCAGGTCAGCAAGCGTTGGCGAGATGTCGCTACTTCGATTCCTGCTTATATGGGAAGGGTTTTTGAGGACATCTGCCGACAATGGGTTGAGAAACGAAATTCTTCTGTCAAGTTCCCTGTACGCTTTGTTGAGGTCGGGCGATGGTGGGGCACGGATGTCATCTCCAAAAGTGACACCATTATTCCTATCGTCGCATATAGCGACGATGATGACCACGCCTTGTTTGGCGATGCTTTTTGGTCAAACGAGCCTGTAAACGCTGATGCTCTACGGTCGCTTGAAGAACGCAGCCGCCTGTTTCGCTTCTCTAATCGAATGCTGTTTTTATTCTCGCGCTCCGGGTTCACAGACGAGTGCGCAGAACTCGCCGTGAAAATTGGTGCGAATCTCGTCATGTTTGAATAGGTGCGTGACTGTCGCAGAGGTATGGCAATTTGCTACGCTTTTTGGCGAGCCATCGGGATCTACACCGCTGTTCTCGTCAAAAAGACTCCGCAAACTGCCATACCTCTGCTTTGATTTGAGCAGACTTGGAGGCGCCCTATCATCTTACATTTTTTCCGGTGCTGTTACCTTTAGTATGTCTAGGCTGTTTTTTATTACTTGCTTTGTTAGCTCTGCTAATTTTAGCCTTGCGTTTAGCAAATCTCTTTCTTCGCCTTTTATTCGGCAGGCACTGTAGAATTTGTGGAATCTTGCCGCCAGTTCTATTACGTATTTGTTTATGCGTGAAGTGTCAAATTCTCGGGCGGCTATTTCAACTTCTTCGGGAAGCATTGAAATTTGTTTGATTAGATCTCTCTCTGAATCTGTATTAAGGAGATTAGGGTTTATGCCGCTGAGCTTGTTTGGGGTGAAGCCTTCTTCTTCTAAGTTTTTTATTAGGCTGTTAATTCTTGCGTGGGCGTATTGAACGTAGTATACCGGGTTTTCACTATCCTGCCTTACGGCTAGGTCTAAATCGAACTCAAGGTGGCTGTCCGGTCTGGCGTTGAAGAAAAATCTACAGGCATCTGCGGATATTTCGTCGAGTAAGTCGCTTAGTGTCAGTGCCTTACCTGTGCGCTTTGAGACTTTTATCGGCTCTCCATTCCTTACAATCCTTACCATTTGCATAAGCAGAAAATGTAGTCGTTTTCCATCTAATCCCAAGGCTTCACTCATTTGAGTTGAGGTCATTGTCGCCATTAGCCGCCTTGCGTGCCCGTGGTGGTCTGCGCCCCAAATGTCTACAGCTATGTCAAACCCTCGCTCCAGTTTGTTTCTGTGATATGCTATGTCAGTGGCGTAGTATGTATAAAAGCCATTTGATTTCTTTAAAACTTCGTCTTTTTCTCCGCCGAGTTCTGTGTTTTTAAGCCAAAGTGCCCCATCTTTTTCGTAAAGTAATCCGGCTTTGTCTAAAACTTCTATTGTCGATGCGACATACCCGCTATCGTGCATTTTCTTTTCGCTGAACCATTCGTCGAAGTGGATTCCATATCTGATGAGATGCTCTTTTATTTTGGCGATATTGATGGGTAAGCCGAAGTCTATAAATTTTTGAATACGTTCACTTGCTGAAATAGTGCTTAACTTGTCTCCCTCTTGGTCATACAGTTTTTGTGCGAGTTCTTTGATGTCGTCTCCGTGATAACCGTCATCGGGAAATTCGTAGTTTTCTTCGCCTAAGCAGAGTTGCATATATCTTGCGTCAATTGACCTTCCAAACAGGTCCACTTGATTCCCTGTGTCGTTCAGAAGAAATTCACGCCATACGTCATAGCCTGCTTTCTCCAATACGGAAGCTAAAATATCTCCAAGTGCGCCGCCTCTTGCGTTGCCTATGGTCATTGGGCCTGTGGGGTTTGCTGAGACAAATTCAACCATAGCACGCTTTCCTTCGCCTATTGCAGAGCTTCCGTAGTTTTCACCCATGCTCTCCGCTGTGTTTAGAACTTCAGCATACCAGCTTTCGGCGAGAACAAAGTTTATGAATCCCGGCCCTGCAATTGAAAAAGAACTGAAATAGCTATCTGTTAAATCTATGTTTTCTGTCAGGAGGTTTGCTATATCTCTCGGGGGCATTTTTAGAGGCTTTGCCGCCGCCATGGCGTGAGTTGCAGCGTAATCGCCGTGAGATGTGTCACGCGGTATTTCAACTGAACCTGACAGCTTGTCCGGCGAAACTAAGAGCGTACTCTCAGGAACGCTTCCCGATGTACGCACTTTTTCATATGCCTTGTTTATAAGTTCATCTATTTGACTCTTTGCAGCTGTGATGAGATTCATTAATCTAACCTGCGCTTTCTTGCACGTTTTATTGTGGTGTGCGTGGTGTGCTTTTTATATTTATTTTAAATAGGTTTTGGCTTACTGCAACATTGTCAACCTCTATATCATATCGAATTTCAAGATTTCCGCCGTCTTTGCCTATATCTTTCGTGATACTGTGAGTATCTATGCCCATCATGATAGCACCATATGGTGTGTCATAGAGAAAGTGATGTTTTTCTTCCTCTTCAAAAATCATGTCTCCCGCCAACCCGTCTCCACGGCGCAAGATTATACGGTCCGGCTCAATGTCGAAAGTAGTGAGCATACCTTCAATACCTGTGAGAGAACTTTCAACATAACTAAAGCTTGAAAGATTGTCGGTATGACAATACTCCCCGTCTGTCATAAGCTCAAACGCATCATCCTCGTCTATTGAGAATACGGGTTGCCCCTTTATTGATATGAATACATTTTTTATGTCATTTTTATGTTTCATTTTGTGATTACCTCTCTATGTTGCTTTTTTTATTTTACTGTTACCCGTTCCTTGCTTTCCTTGTTTTCCTTACTTCATTCAAGAGAAATTTGCGTGGCACTCTCTCCAATGTCTGAACACAAAAATAGCGACGCTCGCTCTGAAAACCCGGTTATGCTATCTGTTACAAAGTATTTTATTTTGCCATTAGATTTTGCTTCATTAAGCATTTTTTTCTGATGAAGATCCCGCGCAACAACACTTGCGGTTTCAGCTCCGGAATCTATCAGCTTTACATTCTCCCCCATAAATCTTGAAATAATATCTATGAGTAGCGGATAATGCGTACAACCGAGAATTAACGTATCTATTCCCTCTTGTTTTATATTTCGTAAATATCGCTCCGTAGCTTTAATGGCAACTTCATTTTCTGCGTCCGCCCACCCCTCTTCAACCAGCGGCACAAATAATGGGCAGGCTTCCATATATACTTCAAACTCCGTTGATATCTCCGCCAGTGCTGATTTGTATGCCCCGCTTCGGATTGTTGCAGACGTCCCTATAATCCCTATTTTCCTGTTTTTTGTGGTCTGTGCCGCCACCTTGGCGGGGGTTTTAATAACTTCGTAAATCGGAACATCAAATGCTGCTGTGAGCTCATTTACAGCTACTGAGCAAACGGTGTTGCAGGCGACAACTATAGCTTTTATGTCTTGCTCCACCAGAAATGCGGCATCTTGCTTTGCATACTTTGTGATTGTCTCAACAGAGCGCGAGCCGTAAGGTACTCTTCCTGTATCACCGAGATAGACAATATCTTCGCTTGGCAGCAGCTCTATGAGCTTTTTTACCATTGTCAGTCCGCCAAGACCTGAGTCGAAAACACCGATTGGCCGATTGTCCATAAGAATGACCATTTCTTTCAAAATTTAAGCTGTAGCACTCATTCTCATACATAATAAGGCAATATACATTCTTTTTCAAGTCTATAATCACAAAATCTGCATTTTGCACTTGTTTTACTTGCTAAATTGTCACATTTTGTTTAAAATAGAAGTTTGAAAGGGCAGTTGGTAAGTAAGGCAATAAAATTTTCCGATTATATTGTCTTGAGTATTCGGAAAGGGTGGTCATTACATATGATAGAGGGTATTTTTGAAACCGCTGCATATATGCAAAACAGAGAACTCTCGTGGCTCAAATTTAATGAGCGCGTATTACTTGAGGCAAACCGTCCTGAAATGCCGTTGCTTGAAAGATTTAAGTTCATTTCTATCTTCACAAGCAATCTTGACGAATTCTATATGATACGAGTCGGTTCGTTCATGGACTCTATACTGCTTGGCAATGAACTCAACGATAACAAAACAGGCATGTCTGTGGTTGACCAGTTAAATGAAGTTTACAGGGCGACAGCACCGCTATATATCCTGCTCAATCATGCATATTCTCTGGTAAGGGCGGAACTCGCAGAAAAATCAGTGTGTTTAATGAGCATGAACAGGCTCACCCCGACTGAACTCAAAATCGCAAAAAAACATTTTGAGTATAATGTATTACCTATGCTTTCCCCCTCTATCATTGATACAAAGCACCCATTCCCGCATATCCCGAATAAGCAACTGCATATCGCTGTCACTCTTGAGAGGAAAAAGGGTAATTCATTTGGACTTGTCGCAGTGCCCTCAGAAGCAGATAGGCTCATTTTCCTTGACAGTAAGGAGAATAGAAGTCGTTTCATTTTGCTTGAGGACTTGATTTTATATTTTGCGGACATGGTATTTGGCGTCTATACAGTTATTGAAAAACATATTATTGCCGTCACTCGAAACTCAGATATCGGTACGGTTGAGGAATTTTTGGACGAGGATATCGACTTCCGTCAAGTAATGAAATCCTTACTCAAAAAACGTCAGCGCTTAGCTCCTGTCCGGCTGGAACTAATGACGCATACAAGCCCCGGTATGTTGGAGTTCTTATGTAACAAGCTGGGGCTGAAAGTTCCGCAGGTGTTTTACTCTAAAGCACCTTTGGATCTGTCATTTGTCTTTTCTCTGTCGAATCATTTCAGCAAGGAGACTGTCGAACCTTTACTTTGGCCCACGCACACCCCGGCTCTGACGTTGCCGGCATCAGCAAGGGCTGACATGCTGAAATATGTATCTGCAAAAGATGTTCTACTCTCCTACCCGTATGAGAGCATGTTGCCTTTTCTGACTCTTGTAAGACAGGCCGCCGAGAATCCATCAGTGCTTTCTATCAAAATTACCCTTTACCGCCTTGACGCTCAATCGAAACTGGCTGAGTCTTTAATACTTGCCGCTGAAAACGGTAAGGAAGTCATTGTTTTAATGGAACTTCGCGCTCGTTTTGATGAAAGCAACAACATTGAGTGGGCGAACCGCTTTGAGGAAGCCGGCTGTCGTGTTATTTACGGGCTTGTGGGGTATAAGTGCCACTCAAAGCTCTGTCTCATCACCCGTAAGGTCTCAGGCAAGCTACAATACATAACCCAAGTTGGAACCGGAAATTATAACGAAAAAACAGCAAAGCTCTACACCGATTTGGCTTTAATCACGGCCAATGAAGAGATTGGACGCGATACTGCCGCATTTTTCAGCAATATGCTCATAGAAAACTTAGATGGCGAATACACGCAAATGCTTGTTGCTCCGAACAGTTTTAAGCATAGAATCATTGAACTCATTGAAAGAGAGAGACTTAAAGCAATAAGCGGCAAGCAGGGGCGCATAAAACTAAAATGCAACTCTTTGACCGATAAGGAGATAATTGAAGCACTTGTATTGGCAGGTAGTGACGGCGTTGAAATTACAATGAACATACGAGGCATCTGTTGTCTTGTTCCGCATCTTCCGAATGTTTCGGATAATATTAATATATTTAGTATTGTCGGCAAGTTTTTGGAGCACACGAGAATTTACTGCTTTGGCGAAGGCGAAGATCAGAAATTATACATTGCGTCGGCGGATTTTATGACTCGCAATACACAGCGCAGAGTTGAAGTTGCCTGTCCAATTCTTGACCCGGATATAAAAAGTAAAATACTCGAAATGCTTGACGTCATGTTTGAAGATGATACCAACTCTTGGGAACTGCTTTCCGACGGCAGATATGTCTTACGCCCGAGAAAAGATGTCAATAATCCAAAAAGTTCACAAGAATTATTTACACAAGACGCTCAAAAGAGAGCTGCCGCAATAGAATATGAAGATAATAGTGCAAATAACGAAGGTAATTCCATAAATCCGCTAAAAAGAATTTTTAGGTCTATTACAGATAAATTTAATTTGTTTTGAGTTACATATTGACATCGCTCTTTCTTTAGTTTAGTATAAGTAAGGAATTTGTCTCGTTAGATGGCACAGAGTGTTGTGAGTCGTTTTATTCCTAAAGTTTTTCGAAAGGAATGGTCATTATTATGATGGAAATGGCTAAAGTTACAAGTAAAGGGCAAATTACAATCCCTATTTCAATCAGGCGTAAACTTGGAATCAATGAGGGTGATAAAATTCTCTTTATCAACAAAGAAGATGGTGTCCTCATAGTAAATCCTGATACGTTCCAGGGTGATTTGTCAGAGGAAACCGTAGCTGATAAGCCCAAGAGCGCAAAGAAAAAGGATAAAGCCCCTGTAAAGAAAGCTCCGGCCGCAGCCGCTATTGCCCCGCCGCAGCCTGCCGAGCCGGCTCCTGCTGTGGCTCCTCCTGTAGCTCCTGCTGTAGCGCCACAAGCTCACACTGAAGAGCCATCTCCAACCTACACCGAAGCTTCGGTAACTGAAGAGCTCGTCTATGAAGAGGAAAACCCTCAAGGTGGTTATGCTCCCATCGAATATGCCGCAGATGTTGATGATACAGCAGATAATTACTTATCGGCTACCGCAAATACAGCCCCGATTGCTTTTGATGAATCTGACGAAAAATCTGATATACATGCCGGTGGAGTTAACTTGAGCACACTACTCGATGATATCCGCTCAATTGGGTCAAAGATCTAAAAGATCTGGATTAAACTATCAAAAAAAGATGGACTGTTTAGATGCTCCATCTTTTTTCGTTTGACTAAGTTTTAATCTCACTTATTGCTGTTGTCTACTCAGCCATGTCTCCATATGTGATGAAATTATAGAAAATGGAGCCGGCCCTATATCCAGTATAAATCTGTGAAACTCCAAGAGTACAAAATCGTCTTGCAGACGGTCTTGCGCGTAGTGCAGCAGCTCATGCATTTCAATAAATCCCAGTGAATACGGAATAGTAAACAGCGGAATTCCCGTCACCATGCTGTATATGCTGTAAATAATTTCTGCATCGGCTACATTAAAATCTGCCATTACTTCAGCCACTCTACTATGATCCCACCCCATGAGATTCACCCCTAAATCTATATAGGACTGAACGAGTAAGTCATACAGTCTAACATTCCACATAAAATCCGCTAAGATTTGGTCAATACCCGCCCACGAGTAACTTAGCATTTCTACATAAGTTGCCCAGCCTTCTATGTAACCCAGGTTTGACAGCATGGTGCGGATTGGGTGCGGGTTTTGCTGACGAAAATACACAGCTTGGTACATATGTCCGGGATAACCTTCGTGTGCCATAACAGTAAACAAGAATAGTTCATCATTTATTTGCGGCGGGTTTATGTAGATTATATTATTATGAAAGTTGTCTATCGCCGGCATAAGGTAAAATGCAGGGCTCATGTGGTCTTGAAGGCTTTCATGGACTTCTAAAATGACATGAGATATAGGTTCGATTTCAGGAAAATCCTGTGCCATCATCTCTTTAAGCACAATCATAAAAGACTCTGCCGTACCATCACCGACACCGATGCTCACTCCGTCCTGAACAGCGGAAAAAATATCCGGGTCGCGAAGCACAATCGAAACAATATCGGCAAGCACTCTGTCTATCCACTCCTCGTAGAGCTGCATCAATTGCTCTGCTGTTCTGTCTGTTCCCGCACGTTGCCGGAGCATTGCGAGGGCGACATTTTCACCGCCCGGCATTGATGCGATGCCACTTGAATGGACTGCGCTTCCACGTAGTTCACGCATCGCCGAAAGTAGATTCTCATATGCGACAAGCACATTTGTTAATACCAACTCTTGGTTTCTTTGAATGTAGCTTTCACGCTCGGTATCCGTTAGCTCCTCATATGCGTTTATGCGGTCGTTAAACACTGTTATGAGCAGGTTATCTTCCCTATTTTCCAGAAAACTCTCCAAGTGTTCAATTACGCTGTTTGCGTTGGTGTAACTCATGAAAAATCCGCGTGCCGCACGCCCTCTCTCAAACGCAATGATGTCGTCAAAGTAACGGATTGTATCTTCCAGTAAATTAAGATACCTTTCAATATCGTCTATGGTGTAGAATGTAAACTCCGCAAGTAAAATCGGCAATTGAATTTGTATACCGCTCAGTGGCCGAATATACCCTGTGAAGAATATTGACTCATCTACACTGTCCATTATTTCATTAAGGTCAACATTCCTCTGCATTATGGCGTGTATAATCCGTTGATCCTCACGGAGCCGGTAATAGTCGAAAGATAAAAACGTCTCGGTTTCCGCCATGCTTCCTTGCCGTGATATTTCCAAATCTGCCAAATCGGGTGAAGTCACATCACCAAACGTCATTTCGGGCCGCTCTATTCCCATCAGTTCAGGATATGCGATAAAGAAATTCATAGAGAGGGCATCAGCAGTAACCCAATCTGCGAACAGCTCATCCAAAAATTGATCGAATCTGAGTGCCTCGGCTACTGCCTCAGGAGTCGGCTCCGCCTCGTCGGCCTCAAATGTTTGATCAAATCCATCGTCATAGCGATGATCTAAATCTTGACCTGTTTCCGAATCTTCAGAGAAAAGCATGTCACCAAATGCAAATATCAAAACAGAGCCAATAATAACAGCGATAATTGCACATATCGCTGTTATTATTATTGGTTTATTTGAGTAATTGGATTTCATGTTGATGGTAATGACCATTCCTTTCACTAATCTTACAAGGCAAAAAATGACCATGAAAAGGAATTGTCATTTTGCACATCAGCTCGCGGTTCCCCGCAGGGGGAGCGAGTGGTGTATAGCCCGCCCCTTAGATTAGGTTGTCTCTATAAGACCATAGTCGCCTTGTTTTCGTTTATATACAATGGAGAATGCGTCTTCTTTGTTTTGGTTTTTGAATATAAAGAACTCATGCTCAAGCAGGTTCATTTGAAGAACGGCTTCCTCTGGTGCCATTGGCTTCACCGGGAAAGATTTTGAGCGAACAATTTTAAACTCCTGCGAGTCCTCTTCATCAGTGGATTCGACAATTCCGAATGAACTTCTCTCTTTTTCAAGTGAGCCGCTTCTGAGTCTCTTTTCGAGCCTTGTTTTGTTTTTGCGTATTTGGCGTTCGATAGCCGCAACTGCTGAATCGATAGATGCGAACATATCGTTTGTTGTGTCTGTAACTCTGTAGAACATTCCGTTATTTTTAAGTGTTATTTCAATAATAAAGCGCCCGCGTTCAGTACCGAATGTAACGAATGCCTCTGATTCAGTTTTGAAGAATCTGTCAAGTTTTCCTATTTTTCGCTCTGCATAATCTTTGAGTTCGTCAGTGACTTTTACCTTTTTATCTGTAAAATTGAATTTCATACTGATGACCTTCCTTCCTTTCAGAAATCTTTAGGCACAAAACGACCATAAAAATTATGACCAATGATGTGCTTCTTTTGCGGCCTCCGCAAGGGAGCAAATCTCACCTCCCTTATTAGTCGAACTTTCTCAAACTAAGTGAATTAATGTTTTACTTATCTATGCGTCTTTTTCCAATTCTCACCTTAACGGGACTAGTGTCTCCGCTCACCGGCCTTTTCTCTTTTCTTACCGGCTTGACTCCTTTTTGTTGCTGAGCGTGAACCTCCTCACCGCTTTCGGCTTTTTGCTCTTCCAAGGCTTGATTTAACTGAGTGCGCAGCTCATCATTTTCGGAATTTAATTTATCAACTTCTGCACTCAGCCTATGGATTTCATCGTCGGCGCTTTCTTTTTCCCTATGCAACTCCTCGTACTTTGGGCGAAATTCGCTGATATAACTCTCTGCAGTTTCTTTTTGAGTGCGGAGATCGTCAATCGCTTTTTCTAAATCTTCACGGCTTTTTGTGTTTTCATTGTTCGCTGCTGTTAGCTTCTCCAGCTCGGCTTCCATCTCTTCACTTGCATCAAGAGCTTCGTTTCGCTCGGCAGCAAGCTTTGAGATGTATGCGACAACGTCATCTCTATTGAATCCTCCGATAAATCTTTTTCTGAAATACGTTACTTCTCCGGACATTAGTACCCCTCCTCGGTTGACTGATTTTCTCCCGGACTTCCCTCCTGCGATTGTTCATAATCATCATCGCCGGGCTGATTCTCGGGCTGCTCTTGTGGTGGCGGTTGTTCAGGTTGCTCTGTATAAGGTGGTGCATATGGCTCATCCGGTGTCATTGAGCCGTTTTCATTATTTTCTGCTCCATTTTCAGAATATTCGACTTCATACGGTTCGTCGGGTGCTTCGAGAGCTAAAATATCTTCCAGACGCAGCGGACCGTTTGCCACTACGGTGTCATCTCTGTCCCATACATATCCCATCTCTTCAAATTCGTCGTCGGTTCGCAAAAAAGCTACTTCAATTCCATATACTACACTCATTGCGACGTCAATGTGATAGAAATACCCTTCCAGCTCAACAATGTTCCATGCATGAATCCGTCCATTAAGATACCCTAAAACGACGCGATTGTCAAATCCTATTTCATCGCTGAATGCTTTAAACGCCATCGCAAATCCCTCACCTACTGCGTGGCCTCTCAAAAGTGCGCCATATGCAGTTACGGAAAAATTCTGCGTGCCGTGTACACTGATTGTTCCGGCTGTTCCTTCGTCAAATGCTGTTGATGCAACGAGAATCCTCACCAGTTCCAGGAGCTTTAAAGAATCTGTTTCGCCTGTAATTCTCTCTACGTTTGTCTCAATATGGTGTGAAAGCATTGCGCTATGCAGCATCATCATATCGGAGTCGAACATATAGCTGAATTGTATTAAGTAAATTCTGTCGTCGCCTATCTCCGGAAATTTTTCTACTGTCACAAATGGCAACATCACTATTGAGCCCGGATTTTGATAATATATTTGCCTTACCAGGGTGGAAATTTTCTCTTCTGAGAATTGTAATGTGCTTCTGAAGATTGCCTGACCTGTGTGATAGCTCATTAAACGAGTTAACTCATTTATCATATGCCGCTCTGATGGCACTGCGACGATAGCCTCAACTTCTTCAATTGTCCTGCTATATTCTATGGTTAAGTTGACTTCAAAATATGTAACTATTCTTGTTGCGTTGACTGTGATATTTGAAACCGCGTATGCTCCTATCGGGTGGTTTCTCATCACCTGAGCCGCTGCAAATTCAAGCTCCACTTGAATGTTTTCTGCGCCCAAATGGTGATAGATTATTTGTGCCTCCACTTCGTGCGCCACGATGAGATCAATAAGCACTTCTTCAAATTCATCAACAGCGGAAACTGATATTTGTTCTATCGGCTCTCTGACATATTGTGGGGCATCGTGCCGTTCTATAGACAGAAAATAGTCGTCAAGGATATTTGCACACCCAACTGTCAATGCTACTATTACAACTAAGAATAACAGTATGGTTGAAAGTCGTTTCAATGTCAAGTCTCCTCACGTAAATTTTCGAATATATATTACATTATAACAGATAATTTACATTTTACAAGCTAAGTTGCACTTCCCCCTTGTCCTCCGGTTTTAAGAGAGCTCCGGCTGCCGGGATTGCTCTGACTCTATATCTTTCGGGCGCTTGAATTGTTGTTTCACCGACGGGTGATGCATTTTCTACCTTTCGATTTTTTTTCAGGGATATAACCTGAACACCCTGTGTATTTCTGGTTGATTTTGGTGCCATCAGCGATGTGCTGTAGATAACCACCCTTCCGTCACTTGAAAATACCGCAACCTCTTTATCTTCCGAAAGCGGCATTATCACGCTTACCGGGGATCTATCGGAATATGCACCCGTGAGCTTTTTCCTATTGAGTTTCGTGGCGTAGCCCGCCAACTCCACTCTTGCCGCTTTGCCATTTTCAAAGAAGAAAATAATGTGGTCTTTATAATCACCGGGATCCAGTAGAAATATTGCATTTTCGCCATCATCCATCTCCAGAACTGTTGGCAGGTATGTTCCGAGGTTTGAGGCTTTAGAGTCTTCAAAATCGTGGACTTTTGCTTTGTATACCTGCTGTTTATCTGTAAATACAAGCAGTTCACTTTTATTTTGCGCTGTGAAGCTGATAAACGGGCCATCTGAGTCTTTGTACTTGTGCTCGCCGCCCATTCGAAGCGAGAGTGGGGTTATTTTTTTGAAATAGCCCTCTTTCGACATAAAGATGTTTACTTGGTAATCCTCTATGTGCTCTTCTACGTCGAATTCTTCTATTTCATCTTCGTAGATTATATCTGTGCGTCGCGGCTCCGAATATTTAGTAAGGACTTCCTTTATTTCCTTAACTATTATTGCATTTACACGGCGGTTTGAGCCTAAAATCGCCTCTAAATCGGCGATTTCTTTTTCTAAGTCGTCTGTCTCCTGTGTGCGCTTTAAGATGTGTTCACGATTGATGTTTCTGAGTCTGATTTCCGCTACATAATCTGCTTGCCGTTCGTCTATGCCGAAGCCTATCATCAGATTTGGCACGACTTCAGATTCTTCATCTGTCTCGCGGATAATTTTTATGGCTTTGTCTATATCGAGCAGGATTTTTTGAAGCCCTCTGAGTAAATGCAGTTTGTCTTTTTTCTTATTCAGTTCGCAGTGGACTCGTCTTTTGACACACTCTACTCTCCATGCAGTCCATTCTTCGAGAATTTCCCGCACGCCCATGACTCTCGGCACACCGGCTATCAATATGTTGAAGTTGCAGGAGAAACTATCCATCAGCGGTGTCTGCTTATACAGTTTTGCCATGAGTTTGTCCGGCTCAGTACCGCGCTTTAACTCTACTGTGAGTTTTAAGCCTGACAGATCGGTTTCGTCGCGCATGTCTGAGACTTCTTTTAGTTTACCTGCTTTTATCAGCTCCGCGACTTTATCTATTATTGCTTCAGCGGTCGTGGAATATGGGATTTCCGTGATTTCAATGAGATTTCCCTCTTTGACGTACTTCCACTTTGCACGGACTTTCACGCTTCCTCTACCCGTGTTGTATATCGACTCAAGCTCTGCGGCGTTATATATTAACTCCCCACCTGTTGGGAAGTCAGGTGCTTTTAGTGTATGGGTTAGGTCGCATTCGTTGTCGCCGATATATTCTATCGCCGTTTTGCACACTTCTTCAAGATTGAATCCGCAAACGTTACTCGCCATGCCTACAGCAATGCCCGTGTTTGCGCTTACAAGCACATTTGGGAATGTTGTCGGAAGCAAGGTTGGTTCTTGCATTGTACTGTCGTAGTTGTCTTGAAAGTCAACTGTTTCTTTGTCGATGTCTCTAAATATTTCGCCACAGATTTGCGATAACTTTGCTTCGGTGTATCTCGATGCGGCATATGCCATGTCGCGGGAATAGACTTTTCCGAAGTTTCCTTTTGAGTCTATAAACGGTGTCAGCAGAGCTCCATATCCTTTTGACAATCTTACCAGTGTGTCGTAAATCGGGCCGTCGCCGTGCGGATTCAGGCGCATTGTCTGCCCTACTATGTTTGCCGATTTTGTTCTCCCGCCTGTGAGTAGTCCCATTTTGTACATGGTGTACAGGAGTTTTCTGTGACTGGGCTTAAATCCGTCGATTTCGGGAATTGCCCTTGAGACTATAACGCTCATGGCATACGGCATGTAATTCAGTTCCAGCGTATCAGTAATAGACTGCTCTAACACCTCGGCTCGCAGCCCTTGTACGTTTGGGTCTGTTTTTTGCTTCTTTTTTGACATACTTTTGTTTATCCTCGATTGGATTTTTTGTTCCTTGCCGGTTGCCTGTTGCCGCAGGGGAAGGCAGTTAAAAATTTAAAAAAATTTCAGCCGCCTCTTTGCCACTATGTCTGTTTTATTTGGGGATATATATTCGACATTTCCGGTTGCCTCGTTTCTCATGTCGGTCATTTTTTTATATTTTTAACTGCCTTCCCCTGCTTTTTTCATTAATTACAACTACGACACGTCTGCCAGATCGAGATATTTGTGGCCGTTTTCTGCTATGAAGTCTTTTCTTCCGTTTAGGTTGTTGCCTAAAAATAAATCGAAAGTGTCTGCAGTGGCTGTTGCGTCTGCAGGCATTACTTTTATCAGCCGTCTGCTTTCGGGGTTCATGGTTGTGAGCCACATCATTTCAGGGTCATTTTCACCGAGCCCTTTTGAGCGGCTGATTGTGTATTTTGAGTCACCCAGTTTTTCAATTATTTCGTTTCTCTCTTTATCGGAGTAAGCGAAGTAAGATTTCCCTTTACTTGTAATCTCATAGAGCGGGGATTCGGCTATGTAGACATAACCTCCTTCAATGAGTGTGGGAACAAGGCGGTAGAGCATAGTGAGTATCAGTGTGCGGATTTGAAATCCGTCATAGTCTGCGTCTGTGCAGATTATTACTTTGTTCCAGCGTAGTGCGCTCAGGTCGAATGCGCTTAGGTCTTTCGTGTGTTTGTTTTGTATTTCTACTCCACAACCCAGCACTCTTATAATGTCTGTTATTATGTCGTTTGCAAAGATTTTTCCGTAGTCTGCTTTTAGGCAGTTTAGAATTTTTCCGCGCACGGGGATTACTCCTTGGAATTCTGCATCTCGGCTGAGTTTACAGGCTCCTAACGCTGAATCTCCCTCTACTATGTAGATTTCACGTTTATCCACGTCTTTACTGCGGCAGTCTACGAATTTTTGTACTCGGCTTGTTATGTCTACACCGCCTGAGAGTTTCTTTTTGATGTTTAGGCGTGTTTTTTCGGCTGTTTCGCGGCTTCGTTTGTTTATTAGGATTTGTTCTGCGATTTTGTCGGCTTCCGCCTTGTTTTCTATGAAGTAGACTTCAAGCCTGCTTCTTAGAAATTCGGTCATTGCCTCTTGGACGAACTTGTTTGTTATGGCTTTTTTTGTTTGGTTTTCGAATGATGCTTGGGTTGAGAAGCAGTTTGTCACTAATACTAAACAGTCTTGGATATCTGCAAATGTTATTTTGCTCTCATTTCCTTTGTATTTATTTGTTTTACGCAAATATGCGTCTATTTCCGCTACAAATGCGCTTCTTGTGGCTTTTTCGGGTGAGCCCCCGTGTTCCAGCCATGAGGAGTTGTGGTAGTATTCTGTTATGCTGACTTTGTTTGAAAAGCAAAATGCCGCTGAGAGTTTTACTTTATAGTCCGGCATGTCGGCTCGGTCTCTGCCTTTTCGCTCTACTTCAAAGAACACGGGCTCGGCAATGTTGTCATCTCCGACTATTTCCATGACATAATCTAAGATTCCGTTTCTGTATAGGAACTCGGTGGTTTCAAATCTGCCGCCCACTTGGTTTTTAAACTTAAACGTGACTCCGGCGTTGACTACTGCTTGTCTTTTTAAGATGTCTAGGAAAAATTCGGGTGGCACTGCTATGTCGGTGAAAACGTCAAGATCGGGTTTCCATCTGATTATTGTGCCTGTGCGTTTTTCTGTGTATGGCTCGTACTTTAGCTCCTTACCCTCTTCACCTACTACTTCGCCCTTTTCAAAGCGCAGTGTGTATTTTTTTCCGTCACGGAAGATTGTGACATCCATGAACTCAGATGAATATTGTGTGGCGCATGAACCAAGACCGTTTAACCCCAAGGAGAATTCGTAGTTGCTTCCCTCGTTGTTGAGGTATTTTCCCCCTGCGTAAAGCTCACAGAAAACAAGCTCCCAGTTGAATCTGCCTTCACTTTGGTTCCAGTCAACAGGACAGCCGCGCGCAAAGTCCTCTATCTCAAATGTGTTATCTTCAAAACGCGTGACGATTATTTGCTTGCCATAACCCTCGCGGGCTTCGTCGATTGAGTTTGAGAGAATTTCAAAAATCGCATGTTGGCAACCCTCTATGCCGTCTGAGCCGAATATAACGCCCGGACGTTTTCTGACTCTATCCGCACCTTTTAACGCACTGATAGAGTCGTTGCCGTATTCTCCGTTTTTAAGTTTGTCTTTCTCTTTACCTGCTGCGCTCATTTCATTTTCCTTGTCTTATAGTGGTCTGCAAAACCACTAGTTTGTGTGCATTCTTTCTCAATGTACATTATATAGTACTCGGAGTTTTTTTGCAAGGGTTAGAAAAATTAATCGTATATTTTGCGCCCTTGCCCGTCGGAAATGCCTGTCAGCCTATAAAAATAAGTGTTTACAACGTCACGCCACTCTTTTGCATTGCTCAGTTGGCGTAAAAGCCTATCGGCAACTGACGAAAAAACACACTCAGGTAAATGAGGGCGCAAAGAATCCCACGTTGAAATAAACTCTTCAACATGCTCCACAGCCTCAAAATGAGAATCATAAAAATGTTGCAACACTGTCTTGCCGCTTTTTAACTTGAAGGAATAGGGCAGACGATGGAAATAGAGTAACAGCTCCTCGGGGCAAGTCTCAATATTGCTGTAAAGTGCATTCAAATGAGGGTGATACTGTGCAGTATATCCGGTTCCCGCTTCGGTTCTGTCAACGCCGATTGCTTCATGATTTGCACGGTGATAAGTGCCCCATTTCATGAATTCATAACCTTCGGGGCTTGGTCCGTAGTGATGATTTATGTTGACCATCCACCCAAGTCCCAGATGCGAAGTATACATCTCATATACCTCGCGTGACCTGAGCATCATATCTAAAACAGGCTCATAAACAGCAGGATTTGAGCCGAATGTAAGCTTCACCCATTCGCCGAGAACCTCTCGCGCAGTGAGCGCAGGGTCAGATGCCATTCGGCCAAATGCATAGAGGTTCGCCTGTGCCAGAGTATGTCCGGTCCAGTTCGCATCAAGTCCGGTGTTTGCAACAGCAACGATAGCTTTTACCTTGTTTCCCATTAAATCGCGCATAGATTGACTGTCCGAAACAGGAGCATCTAAAATTTCCTGCCATTGCACAGCAGTGGCATAGAGGTCAACTTGTTGTCCGGTATACTCCTGCGTCACCTGAAATTCCAGTGCCTGCGAGGTGTGCTCCATAGCGCCAAGCAACGGTGAATTTGGCTCACGAACCTGAAAGTCAGACGGGCCGTGCTTGATTTGCAAGATAACATTATCCGCAAAAGAGCCATCGAGCGGATAGAAATGGTCATAGGCAGCCTTTGGACGGTCGGTTTTAGTGTCACGCCAGTCTTGAACGCAATTATACACAAAGCAACGCCAGTACACTTTTCCGCCGTGCTTTTTAAGGGCATTTGCAATGACATTGGCGCCATCCGCCTGAGTGCGCCCCAGCGCAGCCGGACCGTCGCGAAACTCGCTGTCGGCTTTGACAAGAAAGCCTGCGAGATCGGGAATATGCTTATAAACTGTCTCCGCTGCTGCTTTCCACCATTTAATGACATGCTCATCATACGGGTCATATGTTGTAAGCCCACCCAAAAGGCGCGGAGAAGTGAAGTCCACAGCGATAATAAACCTTATTCCAAATTCACGAAAAATGCCTGCAAGCGCTGCAACATCATCTATAAGGTCATCGGCAATCATTCGGGCGGACCGCTCTGTGACATTTACATTGTTGCAACAGACACGATTAATGCCGATTGATGAGAGATAGCGGGCATAGTCACGAATTCTATTTTTATCGTAGCAAATGTTACCGTCTTTGAAAAACAGGCTTTTGCCGCTGTATCCACGCTCTACGCTCCCATCTATGTTATCCCAGTGGTTTAAAATGCGCTCCTCAATAATCGAGTCAACCTTTGGCACAGCCGCATTTTCACTCTGTAGCCACATTTTGTATTCACTATAAGCCATTATGCCAAAGTCCTCTCATTAAATACTATTGAAGCCCCATCTTCAGTATAGATATAAGGGTTTAATTCTTCCCAAGAATCATATGGTTTGCTGTTTTCTATTTTGGCATTTTTAGCCGCCTTTATAAATTTATCAAAATCAGATTTGGGGTGAGCGTAATCTTGATGTGCCACATAAAATACATCAAAATCAAGAGCTTTCACGCGTTCAAGCATAGCGATATATTCACGCAGACTGAGTGACTGCGGTACGAAAATCCAACAATGCGTGTTGGCACTGTCGCTGTCGAGCAAGATGCGATCCTCACGCAGTAAAACGCCAATTGAACCACCTGTATGCGCTGCCATATCAATGACTTCGACAGTTTTTCCTCCAAGATCAAACACTTCGCCGGGTTTCAGGGGTTTTACATTGCATGCTCCTTCAAGGCTCCATTTTTCGCGGTCAAAGCCGGGCGGTAAATCCTCTTCTTTCATACGTTCCAAAATAGAATCACGAATGTTCTTAGAAGTATGCTCTGCGAGAAGTTCATTATCCTCCTCCCTCATGTAAACCTCGTCAAACTGATAAGCTCCATTGGCATGGTCTATGTGCCCATGACCGAGAATAACTGTAATAGGCTTATCTGTGATGCTTTCAATGACAGGGTGCAGGTCATAAATACCGTAACCGGTATCAAACAATAACGCTTTTTCGCTGCCGACAATGAGGTACATATTTACCTCAAGAATGTCCTTAATGAGAAACAATCCCGGGTTTACTTCTGTAATTTTAAATCCTTGCATTTTAATGATAATTCCTTTCAAATTTATTTGTGGGTAACTGTTCAGTACCCCCACAGATGATGGACAATTTACCCTGGTTTTTCGGGAGCCATCGGGATCTACACCGCTGTTCTCCCGAAAAACCAGTGTAAACCGTCCATCATCTGCTAGTGTTAAATTGCAGAAGTCGCTGTGGTTAGATTGTGGCATATTTTTGCGGCTGACTAGAAGAAAAATCGCAGGAATGCATTCGCCTTTCAAGGTTTTTCGACAACGGCAGACGTAAAAAGATGCCGCAAGATAATCGCAGAGACTTTTGCAATTTGACACTAGCACGGTGAATAGAACAAATTCACCTTGAGCCCTGTACTCTCTCCGCAATAAACCCTCTGTCAACTTGCGGGTTGACTTTTACAACTTCATAGTGGCAAATGGCGTTTGCGTTTAGCTTAACATCTAATTCCAAAAGCCCTGCCTCGACAGAGAGCCTTTGAGTAGATATCGCAGGTGTGGCGCAGTCTTTGAGTTGGGAAAGTTGCTTTTTGTTTAGTGTTGGTGGGGAGCCCATATCAATCCATGATTTGAGTGGATTGCAGACATCTTCATCTACAAGTCTACTGAAAATATAATATTCACCATCAGTCGCTTCAATAGAAAAATTTAATTTTAAACATGTTTTATCTTCTCCATCAACAGGATTCCAAGCGACTATATGGAAAATCTCATCATCATTAATTTTAGACTTTTCTTTGGTAATAATGTGGCTTTTACCGCGTGAAACAGCGTCAGTGCCTATTTTGCTGAAAAATTCATACGTCCAGTAAGTAGGTTTTGGAATACTGCCGTTCGTTAAAAGTCCAAAGCATCCTGAAAACGGCGTAAAAGCAATGCCTTGCTCTTCAAAAACGTCGCCAAATGTCCAATATGAATACGAGGCGCAGGTGTCACCCATAACGGAGAGCAGATAGGCGATGTATGCTGCATTGAGATTGGTATCATGGAGCGGGTTACGCGGGGAATATGAGGTGTTAAACTCGGTGATATGCATTTCCATACCCCTATAGGCGGGGAAACTGTCGATAATATCACGGCTCACTCTCAGCTCATCAGGAATGTAGCTAAGCGAGCTGAGTTTTTGATATGCATAGTGTGGAATATAATCAGCCGGCTCAGTGGCATAGCAGTGCCTCGTAACAAAATCGAGTGGCACATCATTTTTAGAGGTGAACTCCAGAAAACTCTTCAGCCAGTGTTCATCCTCAACGCCGCAGATTGAAGGTCCACCTACGCGTATTTTTGGGTTTACCTTTTTGACAGCTCTCGCACTAACTTCATAGAGCTTGAAATATTCATCCATATCAGCATTCTCCCAGAATACCTCAAGGTTTGGCTCATTCCACACTTCCATAGGCCATGACAAAACTTCCTCTTCGCCATAACGCTCTATCCAGTGTGAAACTGTCGCAATAACGAGGTCTGCCCATTTTTCATAGTCGGAAGGTGGGGTCACGTTACCTTCCCAGTAAAACACGGTCTGCTCGCCTGAAGCAAGAGCCTTGGGCATGAATCCGAGCTCAATAAACGGCTTAAGCCCCAGCGAAAGATAATCGTCAATTATCATGTCAACATATGTGAAGTTATACTCCACCTTTTGCACTCCATCTTCTTCATAAGTCTGATAAATACCGACATCATCATGAAAAAGACCGTGCCCGCGAATGTACTTAAACCCTATTTCATCTTGAACTTTCTGTAGCTGCTTGTGGTACTCGTGCCTGAGAGCCAAATGCATACGTCCTGTACCTACACAGTTGAGTGCGTAGTTGCTAAAGACCGCCTTATCTGTTCTTTTGACCTTGAAATCCATTAGCATGACCTCCTATTTATACCATTTTAACTGTTCATTATCCTCGCAAATGATGGGCGGTTTGCACCGGTTTTTCGGGAGCCATCGGGATCTACACCGCTGTTCTCCCGAAAAACCGGTGCAAACCGCCCATCATCTGCTAACCCGGTGAATAGTTACGCAAAATTTTTATCAAATTATATATTTTTATGTATTTAGTGTCAACATTTTTATTTGACGAGAGAAGAAATATCCTATAATATAATTGCATCGGCTGGAAAGGGGAAACGGCATGAAAATGACATTTCGTTGGTTCGGAGAAAAAAGTGATACAGTTTCGCTCAAAAACATCAAGCAAATTCCTGCAATGACAGGGCTTATGGGGTTTTTGGACTATAAGGCGGCGGGTGAAGTCTGGGAAAAAAGCGAGATAGCAGAGTATATCGGCAAAGTCCACGAAGCGGGGCTGGAGTGCGAGGTTATCGAGAGCGTGAATATCCACGAAGATATCAAAATGGGCTCAGGCAATCGCGATGAGTATATCGAAAACTATAAAACAACAATTCGTAATCTTGCCGAATATGGTGTAAAGGTAATTGTCTATAATTTTATGCCGGTTTTTGACTGGCTCAGAACTGATTTGGCTCGCGAAATCCCTGAAGATGGCTCAAACAGCCTATATTTTGACGAGGCAGAACTGGAAGGTATGGGGCCGCTTGATATCGTCAAGCGCACGGCAACACAAAGTGGGGGCTTTTCACTTCCCGGGTGGGAGCCTGAGCGAATGGCGGAACTGGAGACTACTTTGAAAAAGTATGAGAGCATAACTGCCGACGATTTGCGTGTTAATTATAAGTACTTTTTAGATGCCATAATACCTGTTTGTGAGGAGGCCGGCATAAAAATGGCTTGTCACCCTGATGATCCGGCGTGGCCGATTTTTGGGTTGCCTCGAATCGCTCACAGCCTTAAATGCTTTGAAAAAATAATATCTCTTCATAATTCACCGAGTCATGCTCTTTGCTTATGCACGGGGTCATTAGCTTCAAGCATTGATAATGATGTCGTTGCAATAATCAGACATTTTGGCAAAATTAACAGGGTTGCTTGTATGCATATAAGAAATGTAAAGCATTTAGGGCACCGTAAGTTCAGAGAGTCTAGCCATTTATCAACTGACGGCGACCTCGATATGTACGAAGTAGTAAAAGCTGTCTATGAAACTTGCCCTTTAGTTTATGTTCGTCCTGACCATGGCCGAATGATTTGGGGTGAAACCGGTCGTCCCGGATATGGGCTTTATGACCGTGCCTTGGGTGCGGCTTATTTGAATGGTCTCTGGGAGGCCATTTGCAAGGAGTAATTTTTTGCTGCGGGGTGCTGAGGAATGGGTGTTAAAAATATTTAGCACCGCTCAGCCGCCTCTTTGCCACTATTGCATGTACATTTACTTAGATTTTTTACTTTTCTTATACTGGTTTTTCTGATGTCGGTCGGGATGCTAAATATTTTTAACACCCATTCCTCAGCACTGTTAGTGCCAACTTTACAAGGAGTAATTATTACTATGAATTTAAAGCGTACAGAAATAGAAAACACTTTAGCATGGAAGAAAATGGGAATATCTCTTCCTCGGTTTTGTGTTTCTGAAATGTGTGTGCGTACTAAAGAAGCACCGCAGTGGGTGCATTTTGGTGCCGGGAATATCTTTAGGGCATTTATTGCGAGAATATCGCAGAATTTGCTCAATCTCGGCCTGGTGGAGAGTGGAATTGTTGCTGTTGAAACTTATGATTATGAGATAATCGACCGTGTATACAAGCCTTACTCCGACCTATCACTCTTTGTGGGGCTTAAATCTGACGGTAACATGGATATGGAAGTGATTGCTTCGGTTGCTCGTTCACTTAACGCTGACTCTTCGGTTGAAAAAGATTGGTCGGCTTTGCATGATATTTTCAAAAATCCGGAGCTTCAGCTTGTGAGTGTTACCATTACTGAGAAGGGCTATGGTTTGTATGGTGCTGATGGGAAGCTTTTGGCGGTTGTTTCTGACGACATAAAAAGCGGCCCTTCGGCTCCGCGACATGCTATGAGCGTTGTGGCTGCTCTTCTGTATTCGCGTTTTCTCTCAGGAGGTGCGCCTCTTGCGCTTGTTAGTATGGACAATTGCAGTCGAAACGGCGAGGTGTTTTATAAAGCTGTTTATACTGTGGCAGAAGGCTGGTACAGAAATGGGCATGTGGATAGAGCGTTTTTGGATTACATTTCAGATGAAACGAAGGTAGCATTCCCATGGAGCATGATTGACAAAATTACACCTTATCCCGATGATAGCGTTTATAAAGAGTTGACTAGGCTTGGTTTAGAGGGCATGGAGCCTCTGACAACAAGCAAAAACTCATTCACAGCGCCCTTTGTGAATGCGGAAATTCCGGAGTACCTTGTCATTGAAGATAGTTTTCCTAACGGTCGTCCGCCGCTTGAAAAGGCGGGTGTTTACTTGACAGACAGGGAAACTGTCAATAAAACCGAAAAGATGAAGGTCACTACATGCCTAAACCCACTTCATACAGCACTTGCTGTGTTTGGGTGCCTGCTTGGATTTAAGAAGATATCAGACATGATGAATGATCAAGATATGGTTAATCTTGTTAACCGCTTGGGCTATACAGAGGGAATGCCTGTGGTGACAGACCCCAAGATTATTAGACCGCGAGCTTTCATAAAGGAAGTTTTGGAAAAACGCTTGCCAAACCCGTTTTTGCCCGACACCCCTCAGCGAATCGCTACAGACACAAGTCAAAAAATGGCAATAAGATTTGGTGAAACAATAAGGGCATATATGGAGTCGGAAGCTCTCGATACCGCAGAGCTTACGGTTATCCCGCTTGTAATAGCGGGTTGGCTCAGATACTTGCTCGCAGTGGACGATAACGGCAACGAAATGCCTCTAAGTCCCGACCCGGCTCTCGGTGAATTGACGGCTTTACTTTCCGATATCTGTGTTGGCGTGCCAAATATAGCCGGCGGGCAACTTTACCCAATTCTCTCAAATGCACAAATTTTCGGTGTGAATCTCTTTGATGCCGGGTTAGGCGAAAAAGTCATAAAGATATTTAACGAGCTAATCGCCAAACCCGGAGCAGTGCGCGAAGTTGTTAGGAAGTATACGTAACGAATTACTAATTACTCAGCACGCCAGCTGTTTTGCTGTTTCTGCCGCTGAAGCTGCATCTGCTGTGTATGAGTCGGCACCTATTTCATCACAAAAACTCTGTGTTATCGGGGCTCCCCCGATCATTACTTTCACCTTGTTTCTCACCCCTGCAGCACTCAGAGCGTCTATTACAACCTTTTGCTCATTCATAGTTGTTGTAAGCAAAGCTGATAGGCAGAGTATTGATGGCTGATGTTCTTTAACTGCATCAATTATCTTATCTTCATGAACGTCTACGCCCAAGTCAATAACTTCAAAGCCTGCACCTTCAAGCATCATCTTTACAAGGTTTTTACCGATATCATGCAAATCGCCCTTTACCGTGCAGATTACTATTTTTCCTATAGATTCCACGCCTTCTTCAAGCAGTTTTGCCTTCAGGACCTCTGTTCCTCTGTTTAGTGCTCTTGCAGCCATGAGTACTTCAGGAACAAATACCTCATTGTTTTTGAACTTAACACCAAGTTCGCCCATGCCTTTTAGAAGTCCCTTATCCAGAATTTCCTGTGCAGGGATTGAGCTTTCAATGGCTTCCTGCACATATGAAACAACCTCTTTTGCCTTTCCGTTGTATAGTGATACTGCAATGTTTTCTAATAATTCCATAGTTTTATTCTCCTACATGTCATATTTTTTGGGATCCAATTTTTCGCAATCGCCAATGATATTTTCTGTGAATTCGCCCACATCGTCGGGGAGTTCTTCCACACTTTCTGTAATATTGTCAAGCCATGAGAGTTCTTTGTCATCGAGCTTAAGTTCACCACTCTTATATGCCTTTTCAATGTGTGCTGCCGCTAATAGTGCTGCTTTTTTAGTGCGGCTGAAGCGACCTTCTACCTTTACAAGTTCTTTTGAAATATTCAGGGCTACATCCGGTCTGAGCACATATGCCTGAGGGTCAAGGCTACTATCACTATCAGCATGTAAATCTCGAAGCATTTCAGCAGTCTTATGATCTTTTGCCGATGCTTCGTTTAGTAGCCGGCAATCATAGGCAAGCTGTTCCAGTGAAACCGTCGGTGCCATACCTCCGAGAAGTTTTATGTTTTGTACTGATTCGTTACTCCACAAATCTGCTACACAAGCCGCAACATTACCAATGGGCGACAGATGTGCACAGGCAGAACTCTTACCTTCCATAGAGATAGGTGTTCCTGTAATAGCCTTTATGTAGACACCTTCGTAGCCACAGTCTTTGTGAGGGCCTACCGCTCCGCACTCCAGGGCAACAAGGCTTCGTACAACGGTAACAACTCTGACCACTGCGGCAAACACTTTTGGAATATAGCTTTTGTCTGCGAGAACCATCGCTGTATTTCCAAAGCCACAGGCTGTATCACCCGATGCTACTGCACCTGTTTTATTTGCTATTTTCACTATCTCTGTCCAGAGCACTTCCATATCTCTGCAGCCCAGCACTCCGAGTGCAAATATCGACTTTGCGATATCACAATACATTATCGCATCATCGTGTACTTCCTTGCCGCCCACAGATTCTATGGCAAGTAGTTCAGCTCCCGCGTTGGCGCAACCTTCAAAGGTTTTCAGCATTGCATCCCACTGCTTTCCGCGCCACATATGCTCCAGTCCATCTCCTTCGCGGATGTCATTTGGTGTGATTCTTACCGCACCTTTGAGACCGTGTTTGATTTCGTATTCTTTCATGATATCTACAACAACTTTGCTGACTTCAATGCCCCACTGAGGGTTTTCAGTCATAGGCGGCAACGTCTCGATTTCTGCGATAACTCCGGGTACTTGCAACTCCCTCGCCCTATCACATATGCCTGTTATTATCTCCTTATAATTGCGTAAGACATCAGACATCGTATCTTTTGTTATAAGCATCGGCGGCAACGTGAAGTTCACCTCCGGGTATACAACCCCTCCTCCGATTGACATGCCATTTTTTAGGGTTACAGGGTAAATTGCTTTGCCGAATATGAACTCCGACAGGTCGTTATATGCTGTTTTGGTATATTTAGTAATACTCATCCACTACCTCCATTGTTGTTTTAACCCAATTTATCAAATTCTGCGGCTTATATCCGACAGTACTGATGTCTTTGAGGACGAACTCATAAGGACAACCGTTCTTTTTACAAGCCTCAATAACCTTTTTGATTTCATTACGTACCGCTTCCCTATCAAATGTGCCTGCTACAGCGGCAGGGAGTGGCTTGTGTGCATAGACGTAATCTTTGCCTATCTGCTCTGCATTTGCCTCGGGGTCTGTTTTGAGCGGAACTCCGATTTTTCTTAAGTTGGGGATTGTTTTTAGCGAATCGTATTTTCCAAGCATGGATTCGCAGCATCCATAATAGACCAGTCCGCATTTTTCAAAAAGTGGTTTTGCATATTGCAGTTCGAAGTCATCCCACATGGCGGGAGAAACTTCGGTGAAAATCTGCGCCATACCGCGAATCCAAACATTTTTAAGAGTTGTCTGCCCACCTTCCTTTGGAGCAAGCCCCGACACATATCCGGGGGTGCAATGCAGATCCGCTACGTTACTATCCAAAAGCTGAAGCGCCTCCATTTGGTTCATCACCGAAAGTCCAAAATCTGTAAATCTTTGAATTGTGCGATGCATAAGGTCGGGGTCATCCAGTAAATCCATCAGCACCGGGATAACGCCGCGATAATATGGAATTTTATCCCAAGGTGGGTGGTAGACGAAATATCCTCGCATTTCAACCGGCAAAATACCATCGAGTATATCGCTCGCTTTCTCGAACAGCTGTTTATCCAAAGCTGTATCAACGGTTACAACAGGCTCTGTGAGTGCTTCTACCTTTTCCATGGTGTCCAGCTGGTCGATAAAGTTATGCGATATTATGTGATTTGCGCTGTCGGTTATCTGGGTGTGCGCCTTAACGTCCAATCCCATGCTACCTATAGTATGGGTTTTTGGGATATAGTAGACGGGGTCTACAACCATATCTGCCTGAATATATTCCCAGCTATAGAGCGTTTGCCTGAAAAAATTCTCCATTTTCTGAGCAAACTCATCTTCACACTGCAAAGCTAATTTGCCGTCTATATCCATCTCATGCCACGGAATCTCACCGAGCCACACAATGGGTCTCCGCACTTTAAGGTCATTTATGTCCCTTGCGCGATCGCGGCGTTCCTTTTGTACCGGCAGAGCTGCAATTTCAGCATATTTTTTTGCAAGTTCTCTCAGTATTTGCTTATCTTTATTATCCATTCACCTGTCCTCCTATAAATACAATTCTGCTCTCATTTTGTCCGAGACTTACTTCGAGACGCAGACGGCCATCAGCTAATACTTTAGAGGCGTCCGCACCGTCTACATTGCCATATTTCACATCAGAGGGGTTCGTGTAATACACCGCCACAGTCGGTTCGCGTGTAAAAAATACAACTATCCCCCGTCCGGTTTTGTGATTTATTTTTTCATAAACCTCCGGGCTCGCACCTGTAAAGCCCTGATGTTTTGGATATGCATTTGTCACATCGTCTGCAACTTGCTTATATTTTTCAAGAGTGTCCGCAAAAAGCTTTATTTCTTCCTCGGTAAGTGAATGCAAATCACCCCATATGCCATTGCCGCCCAGCACAAGTGAGGCTAAAGTCTCATTTTGCGATGAAATCGGCGCATCCGGCAGAAAGTGTGTTAAAAATAGAATTGACGGGATAATTTTATCGTATTGCAGTGCTTGGCGGCACACACGATTTCGGGCTGAACCCGGATAGAAGAATACATTCCAGTTGTCTTTATATGTCTCTTTTGCATTTGGGATATCAAAATCGTGATAGTACGGACCATTATTCATGTGGAAAAACTTGCCCGCTGACAAGAAGTCAAGCCCTACATATCGCCTTCCCTCAGTTACATCTAAGTCCACGATAGCTCCCGGCAGACGACGCCCTACCTCTGCGGCTATATGCGTGAGTGCCATGCCGCATTTGAAGCGAAAGTTTATCTCACGTTCCTCCGGAGTAGACTCTTCCCCTCCGTGATGATGGTTCGGCGAATTACATCCCGACATATCAACGGCATCCCACTTGAAATACCGAACATCGTATCGCTCTCCAACTTCCACGAGTTTTTCGATAAACCAATCTCTATAATCAGACACAAGACACATGCCGAAGCTCTCCTCCGTCTCCCAGACAGGCCCTATATTTACATCTTGCCCGTCCACTTGCTTGCGGTATTCAGGGTGAGCACTTCCCACTTGAGAGTTCACTGCCGCTGCAGCCGGATTAAACCACAGCCCAAGAGTCATTCCGTATTTTTTCAGCAGCGCCCGAACCTCGGCTAAATCATCGGGGAAACGTGTCAAATCCACATCCCAGTCTCCCGTAGAGCGATACCAGCCCGTATCTATTACAAAAACATCTATACCCATACGGTGGGCAATGTCAATTTCTTTGCACATCTGCCGAGTATTCATATCTTGCAGGTACTTGCGATTCCTGAATGCCTTATTCCGCTCTTGATTATTCCACGTATTGTAGAAGATATATGGCTTTCTTGAGGCGGGAGAATCGGAGAGGTTGTGCAAAATAAATTGGCGGTACATGGGGAGAATTTCATCACTTGCACAAACACCAAGGTGAAACCATGGAGTTATGTAGGGTGTTGCGTCATCGAAATATTCATTGTTGCAATAGGTGCCTTCCACGCACTCCAAGCTAACACTCAGCGATGAAGAACTTTTATCTGCGTTATACATTTTATCTATTTTATACGCAAAAAATCTGTCTGTGTATTCACCCCCGTGCTCGTAGGCACATATTATGGCGTGGTCGCCATTTTCAGCCATGATGCTGGGTCCGGCAAATAAAATTGTTTCTTCTGCAAAGACTGTTTCAGGGCGTGGCTGTAAGTGTGGCAGATATGCATGACCTGTGCTTTCATATTGGTTAAGTTGGATTTCCGTGATGGTGCTATCTGTCGGCAAAATGAAGCATGTGTACATAAAATTGTCCTGTTTATCAGCTTTTGTCAGTCTGTTCCCGCTACCTTTCAAGCAATGTCTAATGCGGATAAATGGTGAATCCGGATAGTGGCGAATGCTTATCTCTAATTCTGCCGTAGCTGAAAAGTGTAAGGTACTTTCCACTTCTCCACTTTCCAGAGAGATGAATTTCCACTCCTTTATAAGTGTCTTGTTCACCTCCACCTGCGGTAGCACTATACTTCGCCTCTTTCCAAAAGCCTCTAAACTTAGGCATAATCCATTGAAACTGAGCTCATAGTAACTGTTTTTATAAATATGTACTTGTGACATCGGTTATATCCTCCTGAGTGTGAACTGTGTAATCTTTCGCCGGTATGTTTGCTTTGAATGTGATTTTTTGCATATCTACCCTGTAATCGGAAATTAGCATGGGTTTTGATGATGTTATAAAGTCTTTGCCGTTTCGCTTTAGAGAAAACCCTCCATGGGTGTTGAGCGAATAAAGTGCGTCTGCCATGGGGAATGCTTCTATTTTTGCTCCGGGTAGCCTCATATTGCCAAAACAGATTCCACCCTCCGGGGCAACATAGATGTATTCGCAAATTGGTATGTAGGCTAAAAGTGCTCCCCATGTGTAAAATGGATCTGCATTTATTTTGTCGTCCCCATCTCCCGTGATACTGTTGTAGTTTTCATGAATGTGGTTTTCACCCTCCCATTCGCCCATAAAGAGGTTTAGCCCTTTTTCGGCAAATTTCGCAGAAACTTCATCCTTTCCTGCACGCCGTAAACCCTCATATACCAAATAGTTCATCGGCCCCCATATTCTGCCGCGCCAGTAGTCTTGGTCAAAATATGCACTTTGTTCTTTTGAAATGCTCGGTATTATATATTCGCCCCAAAATTGAGCTTCGTCTAATAAGTTTTTGTGAACCATCGCATCAATTTGCTCACTATCTGCAATTCCTGCAAGTAATGGATAAAAGTTTGTGGGCGAGAATCTATAGTCTTTTTCCCCATTCCAATGCGTGTTACAGTACATTCCGGCTTCAGGGTCATACATACGGCTATTCATTAGGGTCTTGACTCTCTCATATTCCTCTCGGAGCAGTTTTGCCTCTTCACTTTTGCCAAGTTCATCTGCCATTGCTGCGATGGATTGACAATCTAAAGCGTACAGCGCATTTAACCCCACGTCGTTTAATTCCAAAGTGTGGGTCTGCTCGTTGAAAACTACATCATCGTACATCGGACTGTTGTCGAGCCCTGATTCATACATTGCTGTCAGATGTGTGTTGCCGCTGTCAAAGTATCCGCGCTCTATGCCATTGGGGATAGGGTCTGAGCCCCATTCCAAAAGCCCATCTCCATTGCCGTCTCTGTGCTTAAACCACCAACGGTTCCAACTTAGCAGTAGCGGGTAGTATTTTTTAAGTAGGTCGATATCACCAAATTGTCGATACAGCTTGAGCACACAGTACGAGCCCACCGGTGGCTGGGAGCGATCCGGACTACCTCCGCGCTGAGAGCCGAAGTTGGGGATCATTCCTGCCTCTGTAATTTCGGCAAAGATTGATTCAAGTTGCTGATATGCAAGTTGTTTGCTGATAGAGCCTGCCATAAGTCCCGCAAAAAATGTGTCCCACTCAAAGAGCACATAGGAGCCAAAGCCTTTTCCGTTTCGTGTACACCATGTGCGTGTCACCGGTACACATATCCTGTCTTTGACCGGCTCATATATGGTATTCCATATGAGGGATTTCCATATGCTCTCAGACGAATCCCTTAACCACCCGTCCGAAGCTGCCGCATGGCTTTTATGGTTTTCGCATTTTTCGCTTATAAAAGATTCGGCTTTTTTTGATGAAATATTGCATAATAACCTGACAGTTGAGTCTGTTTTTATAGGAACTCCAAGTGTTTCTGTGTAAATTTTCACACTGTCATCTCGTTCGCCTTGTATCTCAATTGTGAAACTATTTACTTTTAATGTGTTGCCGCTTGCAGAGATTTCGCCCGGTTTGCCCCACAATATCAGCGGTGAAATATAGAAAATAATGTCATTACGTTTTACACCCGTTTCAGTGTGTTTTGGGGTCAGCTCCATGACAAAAGATTCGCCGTCGCTCGCAAATACCATTTTAAATTCAAAATCAAAGTAGCAAAAATCAATTTCAAAATAACTGCCATCTTCCGCATGGGGGCCGAAGCGCTTTATATTTCGATAGGCTTCCTCGTGATTATCTTGGTTAATCCACAGCATGTCTGACAGTAAAAATTTTTGTGTTTTATCATATAGTCCAACGCGCACACAGCTCAAATCCGGCATATGCACCACGCTGTTTAATCCTTTTGCATGGTAAGTGTTCCACATAGAAACCTCCTTATTTCATACAGCACGTATCAATAAATCTGATCTGATACATCAGAGCCATTTGCCTACAAAATCATAGGCCGTGGCACCGTCCCACCTGTGTTTACCATCAAATACATGATGTGAGAGTTTATTTTTCGCTTTAAAGGCATATTCTCTTTGCGTGCTCTCAAAAACATGCTCAATATGAGCTATTGATGTGAAGTATTTTTCCATACTCTCCCCTATCCCTTTAAGCCTGAGAATGTTATACCTTCTATGAAATACCGCTGTGCGACAAAGAAAACAATTATCATCGGTAAAACGGCTACGGTTGACGCCGCCATAAGCTGATTTATACTTGCGGTAAACTGCCCTACGAAAATCTGAAGACCCAGAGAAACAGTTCTCATGTATGGGTCGGCAAGGTAGAGGAGTGGTCCGATAAAATCATTCCATGCCGCCATAAAAGTGAAAACACCAACAGCACAGAGTGCAGGCTTTGACATTGGCAGGATTATTTTTACATAGATTGTGAAGTAGTTTGCACCGTCTACCAGAGCCGCTTCATCGTACTCCTTTGGAATGCCGAAGTAAAACTGCCGCATTAGAAACACATTAAAGGCATGTCCAAAAAACGAAGGCAAAATAAGAGGCCAAAACGTGTTGAATGCCCCCACAGCCTGCCAGCCTATAAACTGAGGAATCATCACAACTGTGAAAGGTATCATAAGGGTGGATAGTAGCAATCCAAACCAGACATCTCTACCCGGAAACTTCAGACGGGCAAATCCAAAAGCGACAAAGCTTGAACTTAAAACTGCGCCAATCACCGATGTTACAGCCACAAACCCCGAATTTAGGAAATATCTCGCAAATGGTGCTCGGTCAAGTGCCGCGCGATAGTTATCCAGATTTATATTACTTGGCAGCCATTGCATAGGTAATGTCATAATTTCACGGTCGGTCATAAACGAGCCTCTAATCAGCCAGAAAAACGGAAAAAGCATCAGCGCAGACATTAAGACAAGAAGTATAATACTAATTATGTTGACTTTTTTCATTTATACACTTCTCCCCTCTAGTCCGCTTTATGCTCATAGAACACCCATCTTCCTGATGTTTTGAACACCAAGAAAGTGAGTAAAGCTATGATAATAAATAATATCCAAGACATAGCCGCAGCATAACCCATTTGCCCGAATCTAAACGCTGTCTGGTACAGTAGTAGCGAAAAGAACATCGTCGCATTGTTCGGACCGCCGTTTGTCATTATAAAAGCTTGAGTGAAAACTTGCATACTTGAAATTATTGCCATAATCACATTATAGAAAATTATGGGAGTCATTAACGGCAGAGTTATATGCTTAAACTTCTGAACTGCATTGCCGCCGTCTATTTCACACGCTTCATAGAGCTGGCGAGGCACATTTTGGAGTCCTGCGAGGTATATTACCATTGCGTTGCCTGCCGCCCACACTGCCATTATGGAAAGTGCAGGAACCGCTCCTTCGGGTGTTGAAATAAATCCTTGCGTGGGCAGCCCTAACATACGCAGAATATTGTTAAGCAACCCAAACATTGGATTGAAAATATGCATCCATAGAGCTGAAGCCGCCACTATCGGAACTATTGAAGGGATATAAAATACTGTTCTGAATATCGAAATCCCTTTAATGCCGGTGTTTAAAAGCACGGCTGTAAAGAAATGAACAATTGTAATAAGAGGAACTGTTAAAAGAGTGTAGTATGCCGTTTGCCTGAGCGATATCCGGATGAGCTGATCGTCCAGCATTTGTCTGTAGTTATCCAATCCTACAAACTCAGGCGGCGTGATAATGTTCCACTGGGTAAAGCTGATGCCCATGCTAAATAACATAGGTCCAAAATTGAACGCAATTAACCCAATGATGCACGGAGCGATAAATACATAACCCCATTTACGCTGACTACGTTCAATCGGCCCCCTGTTTCTAATGCGTTGTTTGCCCATAGCCTACCTTCTTTCTTTTTGAGAAATAGTCTCAAATTACAAAGCGCAGCCGTTTCATCCGGGAACCCGTTCCACAGATGAAACAAGCCACGCCTGTTCAATATCTCTTCATTCTACCCGAAAATATTTACCAAGAGCCTTCCAGCAAACCTTGTAGTGTTGCTTCTATTTCAGCTACTCCGTCTGCTGCTGAAACTTGACCTAACCAGATTCTGTCAAATAGCGGTACCAGGTGTTGATCCATGATTATGCCAAAATTGCGAAGAGTGACGGGCTCGACAGAATCACGTGTTCCATTTTGAAGGATATCGCCGGAAACTCTTGCAAGTGTTGGGTTCATCATGTTCAGCCATGCTGTATTTAAAGCAGCATCGTCGAATATTGAGTTTACTTGCGGAAGATTAGAGAGTGCCACGCCGTGATTTTCGGCGGCTGTGACTGAGTTGTTGAAATCAATCAGATGCATCAGAAAATCAAAAGCTGCGCTTTCTTCAGAACCAAGCACATAACCGGCGCCCCATGACATATTGCTGGCATCTCCTGAGATAGATGGTATTTGTGCCATTCCCACTTCAAAGTCTTCATTTGCAAAGTTGGGGTGTAGGAAAGCTCCGCCGATGAACATTCCGAGCTGGTCATTCATAAGCATAACTGAGAAGTCACCAAAGGCATCAGCGCCTGTAAGTGCGATTGTAGGTGCCACTTGGTGGACAAGAGCAAGATCTGCCATTGTTTGCAATGCATTTACACCAAGAGGATCTGAAATTCTGAGCTGTGTGCCTGTGTCATCGGCTATGCTGCTGTTTGCTGTGTATAGAAGTGGAAGGACATAAATCCATGAGTTCGGCAGTGTAGTTCCCCACTGAACAACATTGTTGTAGTTGAATCCTGCATCGGCAGGTGTGTTTCCATCCATGTCACGAGTCAGCACTGTTGCTGCCGCTACGAACTCATCCCATGACCATGGGGTTGAGGCGTCAGCCGGTGGCGGTGCTATGCCGTGCTCAGCAAATAGCTCTTGGTTATAGAATAAAAGTATCAGAGTTAAGCTTGGGTTGATTCCGAAAATGCGACCTTCGGAATAGTATAGTGCCGCGTCTACCCACTTGGCATTTGGGTCGATATTATTCTCTTGGAAATGCGGCATTAAGTCCTGGGCAACACCATCCATGCCCCATTCAAGAACAAGGAATTCAGGCAAAAAGAATACATCCGGAGTGTTGCCGGCTGCAACCATGGTGTTTATCATGGCAAGGTAATCGCCAAATGCGATATAGTTTTCTTGGACAGTGACACCGGGGTTGTCTGCAACAAAGTCTGCTACAAGCGCTTCACCCATTGCACGCTCGCCATCTCCCCACCATGTGAAGAAAACAACTTCGGCATCGGCTCCGGCTCCTGTTGCTCCGTCATCTTGATCACAGGCGATCAGTGTGAAGGAAAGTGCTAAGGCTAAAACCGGAATAATTAATTTTTTCATAGAATTCAAAACCTTTCTTTATGTAAATTTCTCGTAAATTATATTATACTAACTTTCCATCCATTTCTTCTGCTATAGTAGCATTTTTGTAAAATATTATACAATTTTTAGTTTCCATGCATTAATTCTCTTCTGTATTTTGCCGGGGTGCTTCCTGTCTGCTGCTTGAATATTTTTGTGAAGTAGCTCTGATTTTCGTAACCGACCATATCTGAAATGTCAATGATATCTATATTTGGATCACTTAGAAGTTTTTTACTCTCCTCAATACGCACATAAGTAACGTAGTTTCCCGGAGTTTGCCCTGTTGCCTCTTTAAATATCCGGCAGAAATATGGCTTACTTATATATAGATGACCTGCTATTTCATTCAAGTTGATTTTAGATGCATAATGCCGCTTTATGAAGTCCACAGCTTTTAAAATGATGTCCGCCTGCTTTGCCTCTGCAAAGTCGAACACCAGTCTTACAAAACGGCGCGACACTGTTTGAAGCCAGATAACAACGTTTTCTACTGAATTAAACTCGTCAATTTCACGCAAGAAAACATAGTCCGACCCCAGGAATGCATTTAAGTCCTTATCGCATTTCAGCGCAACCCTCGACAGAAGCACTGTAAATTCTACAACTTTGGAGCGTAAAATTTCTATATTTCCACCATGCAGGTTTAGCATCTGACTTATCATATCGCTAAGTGCAGCGTTGGCCGTCTGAACATCACCCCTACGAATCGCTGAGAATAGTGCCTGTTCTTTTCCTGTTGAATACCCTGCTGTAAGTGCATATGTTTGAATTTTTGTGGTTTTCTGCTGATTTGAGCCTGTTGAATTCGGCAACGCTATAAGGCTTAACAGTTCGCTCACGGCATGAGCTTTTTTCGCTGTGATATATGGTATCAAATTAACTTTTGCCCATAGTGCATCCAGTTCATCAGTTGATAGCTCTGCATGTTCAATAATATCATATTCCATGTAGTCATCGTGATCTGTTAAAATAAACGGTCCTGCCAAGACTCCAAATGATAGATCTTCACCATGCTCAACCGACACCGCGCAGTATAGAAGCCCTGACGGAGCAAAAAACAGGTAACACCCGCCGAAACGCCTTGCCTGATAACATCCATAAATAAACGCGATTCTGCAACTCTCCTCATAGCCGCATGTCGCGTAGAGAACGTTCAAAAAATCGCGTGTATCCTTACAAATACTCGACTCAAACAAGTTATTACCCAGTGAGTCTATCACGACTACACCAAGACCTGATATTACAGAAAAGTTTTCATAGCGAGAACTATCTTTCATGCATAGGGTACCTCCGAAAACTCAATATCCGGTAAATGCGCTTTGCTTTACTCTTGATTTTGCTTTTTCCAGTTTTCAATCTGCTCCATGCGTTCTTTTACTTTTGCTTCTTGGCCTTGCTCGGTTGGAACGTAGTATTTACGGTCCAGTAGGCTGTCGGGTAGGCATTGCATTGTGCTCAGTTTGTCCTCAGTGTCGTGTGCGTAGACGTAACCTTTGCCATAGCCGAGTTCTTTCATTAACTTTGTTGGGGCATTTCGGATTTGCATTGGTACGGGTTCTGCCAGCATGTTTTGTGCATCGACTGCTGCATTTGCGTATGCCACGTCCAGTGCGTTTGATTTTGGAGCCAGTGCCATGTATGTCACTGCATGAGCCAGGTGTACACTGCATTCCGGCATTCCTATGAAGTGACATGCTTGATATGCCGCGACTGCGATTTGCAGGGCGCGGCTGTCTGCCATGCCTATGTCCTCGCTTGCAAATCTAACCACACGCCTTGCCACGTAAAGCGGCGTCTCCCCTGCTTCAAGCATTCGAGCGAGCCAGTAGATTGAAGCGTCTACATCGCTGTTTCGCATGGATTTGTGCAGAGCCGAGATAATGTTGTAGTGCTGCTCTCCTGTTTTGTCATAGAGAAGGGACTTCTTACTTATGCACTGCTCAAGCATCTCCATTGTGACTGTGACGCTTGATTCATCTGTCTCGCTGTTCAGCACAATCATTTCCAGGGTTCCGAGTGCCGTTCTGGCATCGCCGTTTGCGAAATTTGCAATTATGGCGAGCATTTCGTCTGATACACGGATTTCCTTACTCTCAAATGCTCTTGGGTCTGCTATCGACTGCCTCAATAGGTTCACAAGGTTTTCCTGCTGTAGGGCGTTTAGTACGAACACTCTGCACCTTGAGAGTAGCGCAGAGTTTACTTCAAATGAGGGATTTTCTGTTGTTGCGCCAATAAGGACAATGCTTCCTTTTTCTACAAATGGCAGAAATGCATCTTGTTGCGCTTTGTTGAAGCGGTGGATTTCATCTATGAATAGTATGGTTTTATCGCCCATTATGCTCATTTTTTCGGCGCGATTCATGACTTCCTTGATTTCCTTGATTCCGCTGGTGACTGCACTGAAGTTTATGAATTCCGCCTTTGTTCTGCCTGCAATAATGCGGGCAAGGGTTGTTTTTCCAACGCCCGGCGGTCCCCAAAAAATCATTGACGATACCATGTCTCTATCAATCATTTGGCGTAAAACCTTACCCTCACCCAGCAGGTGTTCTTGTCCGACAAACTCATCTAAATCGCGCGGACGAAGCCTGCTTGCCAAGGGTCCTATGGGTTTATTTGTGTCATATATTGATGTTTGCCTTGTCATAATTTTCATATGCCCAATCTTTTATTTACTATTAAATTATAGAATATTATATGGAATTTTTCAAGAAGAAAATGTGTTATTAAAAATCACAACACTTGAAATTCGGCGGCAAATTGCCTATAATACAAATTATTCCGTAGCACCAATTTGTGATAACGGAGGACTATACATGAGCCAAAGCTTTATAACTAAACTAAAACCCTTTCTCCCCTACGCCGCACTGCTGCTCTTACCAATGGCTTTGTTTTTACTGCTCACCAACCGGGGGGCAGCACCCTATCAAGAAGTACAAGGCGAAAACGGCGTGTGGGATTTGCGGGGTTTTGACTTTGAGAATTACAATGCGCTGCTCGTTGGGGAACTTAGCTACATCCCAAACGCTTTGCTGACCCCCGAAGAATTTGCAACCCAAAGCGGCGATGCCGCCATCGGTCATATAGGTAGCGTAATCCATGAAGATTTCCTAACAAGCCGGGATATAATCCTTATGCCAAATGACGGATGGTTTACATTCACCCGCCGCTCCGCCACCTATTCGCAAAGGCAATATGTAAACGGTGTATGGCTTTCCGATACAGGGCGGGGCAGACCGGGCTACAGCCGTGAAACTGATATAGCCGATACAGGAACAATTCTTTTTACGGCGCGGCCTGTTGACGGAACAATCGAATTAGTACAACAATCCTCAAACTTCGTACACAGGCAGGGCAACCGGCATTGGGGTTGGCAAGTAAGCTACAGCACGGGGCTTATCTACGAATCCCGCGCTTCGGATTACCGGCAGGGCATTATTATGGGCGGCTACTTACTTTTATTTTTGCTGTTCATGCTATTGTTTTTTATGATGCAACGAAACCGTGCGGCACTATATTTCGCTTTGTTTTGTCTTTTGTGGTTTGCGCGGACGGGCATGGGCGAAACAAAGGCTTTTACCGTATTGTTTCCGTGGCTAGATTGGGGCGTGAAGTTTCGGATAGAATACCTTTTGCCACCGATGGCGGCGGTTTTGACGTTTGGCATCATTGATGTGCTGTTTCCCAAAGCCTTAAATAAAACCGTCATACGCATATACGGAGTAATTGCGGCGGTTTTAATTGCGGTTAATATGTTTGCCGACACAGTTTTTATGAGCCAAGTTGGGTTAGCGTCATACGTTATATTCGGTCTTGGGGTTTTGTATTTGCTGGCTTGTTTCATAATAAAAGTACGCAATACAAACATGGAGCAGAAAATCTTTATCGGCGGTATGCTGCTGTTTCTTTTCGCCGTGATTTCGGACATTATATTATTCACGTTTTACAACTATGGATTTAACATTGTGCCGTTCGAGTTTTCAATTATGGCGGTGTTGGTATTTGCCCTGTGCATGGCTACCGCCGTGTTTATCGCCATCTTAAAGGAGACGGAAAAAGCAAAGGAAAACGAAAAACGCCTTGCCGCCGAAAACGCCGCGTTGGACAGCTTATCACGCATGAAAACGGAATTTTTAGCCACCATCAGCCACGAACTTAAAACGCCTCTAACCATCATTGGCGGCTATGCAAGGCTTACCCAGCAACAGCTCAAAGACGGAACGACAGACGATGAAACCGCAGACAGTCAGCAGACCATTTTCCATGAAACTCAGCGGCTATCCCAGCTTGTAGACAAACTTTTGAATATGTCCGTTATTAAAGGCGGATTCGTAGGTTATGCCGCATTGGGAGACATAATCAACAGGGTGACGGCTTTATGTCAGCCTATTTTAGAAAAGAACAACAACCGCCTTGTCATTCACACAGAAAAAGACTTCCCACCCATAAAGGCAAACCCCGACACGATTTTGCAAGTGCTTGTGAATCTTGTAACCAACGCCAACCGTCAAACAAAGGGCGGCGATATTTCAATCACCGTAACACAGCAGGATAATGCAGCGTTGTTCTGCGTTGAGGACAAAGGCAAAGGCATACCCGACTCGCTGATAGACAGAATTTTCGAGCGCGGCGTAAGTGGTGACGGCGGTACAGGCTTGGGCCTGCCTATTTCCAAAGAAACGATTGAAACCCACGGCGGTACGATAAACGTTGAAAGTGAACAGGGCAAAGGTACGCGCATTTATTTCGACTTACCACTGTATAAGGAAGAAAACAACGGGGGAGGGACAGCGACATGAGCGCAAAGATTTTGCTTGTCGAAGATAATCCGAGCATTATGGATATAAACCGCAAAATGCTGAAACGTGAGGGCTACCGTGTGTTTGAAGCGGAAACCTTAAACCAAGCCAAAATTCTATACGAGCGGGAAGCACCCAACCTTATCGTCCTTGACATAATGCTGCCCGACGGCGACGGCATAAGTTTCTGCAAAGAGCTTCGCCGTGACAGCAAAACGCCTGTTTTGTTTTTAACCGCTCTCGGACAAAAGGATGAAAGGTTGGAAGGTCTCAGAACAGGCGGTGACGATTACTTGCCAAAGCCTTATGACATAGAGGAGTTGGTAGAGCGGATAGCCGCCATTTTACGGCGGTATGATTCGGTTCCCGATACCATAACAAAGGGCACATTAAAACTTGAAACATTTTCACACCAAGCCATTATGAACGGCGAGAACTTGGGTCTGACACGTAAGGAGTTTGACCTCATTTATCTATTGGTGCAAAATGAGGACAGGCTTCTAACTATGGAATATCTCTATGAAAAAGTATGGGGGCAGCCTATGATAGACGATCCAAATGCCATTAAAACAGTTATATCAAGACTACGCAACAAAATCGAACCCTCCGGCTACGGCATTGAAGCGGTACGCTACAAGGGGTATATTTTTACAAAATTGTAAATTTTTTACCCCGAAGGTTGCATTACAGCAACCTTCGGCTTTTTCCTCCATAAAACTGTTATAATTGAATCGACAAAAACGAAAACTCGCAGATGCGGGTTTTTCGCCTTATTGCAAGGCTTATTGCATAGCCGGGGGAATCAACGTGAAAATAATTTATATAGTGGATGATAACGAAACTAACCGTGTGGCGGCAAATAGTGCGTTAAGCGAAAACTACAAAACATTTCCGTTGCCGTCTGCGGAAAGAATGTTTAAGTTTTTGGAAAAAATCACACCCGACCTAATTTTGCTGGATGTTGATATGCCCGAAATGGACGGGTTTGAGGCACTGTCCATTTTGAAAGCAGATGAAAAGTTAAAAAATATTCCTGTAATTTTTTTGACTGCCAAAAACGATGCAGAATCGGAAATTCGCGGATTTGAAATAGGCGCGATTGATTTTATCAACAAGCCTTTTTCCCCCCCTGTTCTGCTAAAGAGAATAGAAACCCATATCGAAACCGATAAGCTAATCAAACGAAGCCTGCAAAGTTTAAGGGAAGTATATAACGCCACCATCAGCAATATTGCGGATATGGTAGACAGCCGGGATGAAGTAACAGGCAGTCACATTGCTCGGACGCAGAAGTATTTATTGATTCTTGTAAATGAATTGATACGCTCAAATATTTATGCTGATGAAGTTTCCGGTTGGGACTTGGATATTCTTATACCATCAGCACAACTGCATGATGTGGGCAAAATCAAAGTCAGCGATTTGATTCTTAATAAGCCCGAAAAACTGAACGAGGACGAGTTCAACAAAATCAAACGTCATTGCGCCGAAGGCGAGCGTATAATAGAAAAAATTATCAAAGGCACGAAAGAAGATAAATTTTTAATCCACGCCAAACGGTTTGCAGGATACCACCATGAAAAATGGAACGGAAGCGGTTATCCGAGAGGGTTAAGTGGAGAGGAAATCCCATTGGAAGGGAGAATTATGGCGATAGCAGATGTATATGACGCATTGGTATCCGAACGTCCATATAAAAAGCCGTTCTCCCACGAAGAAGCTGTGGAAATTATCAAGAAAGAAAGCGGAGTACATTTTGACCCGAAAATCGCAGAGGCTTTTTTGAAGGTTGCAGACGCTTTTTTGGCAGAATCAGTGAACAAGGGGGATGAACAGCCGTGAACAATCTGAAGAAATGGCTACCCCTTGCTATACTGCCGCTTATACTTGTTTTAAATTTAATTGTGCTTTATGGCACGCCCACAAAGCCCCAACTCACGGTGTATGGCGAAAACGGCGTATGGGATTTACGACATGTTGATTTTGAAAACTACAATGTACGGCTTGCCGGTTACACACGATTTATTGCAAATGCCCTACTTTCTCCGGATGAATATATTGTACGCGAGGAAGAAGAGATTTCAGGCTCTATGCGCTTTGAAACCCACCTTACAAGCCGTATGCGTATTCTTTTTCCCTCGGGGGGATGGTATGCTTTTATGCGCCCTTCCCTTGATTTTTCCCACCGCCTGTATGTCAACGGCGAGTGGATGCTTAACATAGGCGTACCCGGTGCCAACAGAGAAACCGCCATTCCGCAGACGGGAAGGATTATCTTTACAGCAGAGGCGGCAACCGGCGAAATTGAGCTTGTGCAACAGTCATCCAACTTTGTTCACAGACAGGCAAACCATCAGCACCATGACTGGCTTGTAGGCGCAAGCAGCACTTTTTTGGACGAGGCTCGTGCGGCGGATTTCCGCAGCAATATTTTACTTGGCAGCTACTTGATGTTGTTTCTGCTTCTTTTGATGATTTATTACATGTTGAGGGGAAACCGCGGCACATTGTATGCTGCTTTGTTTTGTTTGGCATGGTTTTTTCGCATTGGTGCTACAGGAGGGAGAGTTTTTACTGTGCTTTTGCCTTGGTTAGGTTGGGAGCCAAGGTTTAGGCTTGAGTATTTCGGTATCCCAATTGCGGCTGTATTAACTTTTGCAATTATAGATACACTGTTTCCCAAAATGCTGAACAAAACTGTTTTACGCATGACATATATCTTTTCAGCGGCAGTCCTTGTTTTTTATGCCGTTGGCGATACTGTGCATATGAGCCACGCCATTTTGCTCACTTATGTAGTATACGGAATTGCCATTGTGTGGTTATTTGCCTGTTTTGCAATAAAACTACGAAAAGTCAATTTAGGGCAAGGTATATTTTTGATAGGTGCGGCATTTTTTTTGATTACCGCAGTAATTGATGTATTCTATTTTACGTTTTCGCATGTTATCTACTTTCCCATAGACTTGACGGGAATCGCTATGCTTGTGTTTGCCCATTGCAATGCAATAGCCGTGTCCATTACCACCATGCGGGAATTTGAGGAAGCCAAAGATGCCAAACAGCGCGTTGAGTTAGCCGAAGAAAGCAGTAAAGCAAAAAGCGAGTTTCTTGCCACAATGTCTCACGAAATCCGCACACCGCTAAACTCGATTATCGGCATTGCACAAATTGAGTTGATGCAAAAAGAACTTAAAAATAGCACAGCTTTGAACAGGATATATGCTTCCGGCACCAACTTGCTCGGAATTATAAATGACATTTTGGATATGTCAAAAATTGAAAGCGGTAAGCTGGAAATTGTACATGCAAAATACGACACGCCAAGCCTTATAAACGATACGGTTCAGCTTAATATTGTGCGCATCGGGTCGAAGCCCATTGAGTTTGTGCTTAATGTGGATGAAAACTTGCCACTATATCTTAACGGCGATGAATTGCGCATCAAGCAAGTTTTGAATAATCTGCTTTCAAACGCCATCAAATATACCGACAAAGGGCAAGTCAAATTGTCTGTCAGCCATCAGGCGGAGGGCGAAACGGCTGTTTTGCGTTTCGATGTAGAAGATACCGGGCAAGGCATGAAACCCGAAGACCAAGAGCGGCTGTTCTCAGAGTATTCACGCTTCAACATAGAAGCGAACCGCGCCACCGAGGGCACGGGAATAGGACTGAGCATAACCAAAAAACTTGTGGAAATGATGGACGGCACAATAACAGTGGAAAGCGAGTACGGCAAGGGAAGTATATTTTCCGTAACACTGCGGCAAAGCGTAGCAGAAAATTCGGTAATCGGCAAAGAAATTGCAGAAAGACTGAGTAAATTTACTTTTGCCGACAACAAGCAAGCCACAATTCTGCAATTTTCTCACGAGCCTATGCCCTATGGAAGCATACTAATAGTGGATGATGTTGAAACAAATTTATATGTAGCGAAGGGTTTAATGAAACCGTATCAGTTGAACATCGAAACTGTAACCAGTGGCTTCGACACTTTGGATAAAGTGAAAGACGGGCAAGTTTATGATGTGATTTTTATGGATCACATGATGCCTCAAATGGACGGTATAGAAACCACACAAAAACTGCGCGAAATAGGGTATACAGGCGCAGTAGTTGCGTTGACCGCAAATGCGATTATCGGCAATGATGAAATGTTCATGAAAAATGGCTTTGATGGTTTCATTTCAAAACCAATAGATTTGCACCAATTAAATGCGGTTTTGAATACATTTGTGCGTGACAGACATTCGGAAGAAGCCAAAAAATATACACCGGAAACAATGCCGGCATCGGTAGAAATTGTTGAGCCAAAACTTATGGCGGCGTTCTTGCGAGATGCTAAAAAGGCGTCAAAAATACTAAATCAAACATCCGGCGACGTTAAGCTGTTTACCACCACCGCCCATGCCATGAAAGCTGCCCTTGCCAATATAGGCAAACATGAGGCATCCGAACAGGCGTCCGCGTTGGAAAATGCAGGGATTAACAACGACACGGATTTTATTTCGGCAAATACAGAAGCATTCATCAAAACGCTGGAAGCTATAATTGACGCACATGAAACGAGCATTGCTCCCGATAAGGATGATGCGGAAATAACGGAGGATATAGTGTTTTTAAGGGAACAAATTGAAATTGTCTTGTCGGCTTGCGATGATTATGATAACGATGCCGCATATGCCGCACTGAATCAATTAAAGGGCAAAACATGGAAAACCGACACCTTAACTTCCATCGAAAAAATATACGACATCTTGTTTTCAAGCAGTGATTTTGAAGAGGCCGCCGAGCTTTGCAGAAACCTTTTGGGAGGATCTTAACAATGAACTAAGCGCTCATGCGGTCATTCGTAATGCGTCCACATTCTCAAAACGTGTACGATGCCCTTGTATGGCGTGTCGGTTTCGTCCATCAGGTTATCTGTGTTTGGTTGAACATCGTAAATGTAGCGGTGTTGCCCGTTTATACGGCGGGAGTAGTAACCCTGCAAGTCCCCGACCAGCTTCTCATACGGCGGCGGGTTTTGGTATGGATTATTGCGGCAGATAGCAGTAAACTCTCCCGCTTTTCGTGCATAGGGCGCTCCTGCCCGCTTCAACTTCTCCAAGTCCTTACCGGCTTGCCGTGAAAGTATGACCTTATACATCGAAGTCAACCTCCGATGCGTCTATACCTTCCGACAACGGCTCTGCCGCCGCATCCTTAATCGATTGCACCATACCGGGGATAGAGTGCAGGTAAAGCGTTTCCTGTATGCCGCTCCAGTTTTCCATGCTTATCAGTACTGCTACCTGGCTCTCGTCTGAAACGATTGTGATCGGCTCGTTAAAGCGTGTCACGTTGTCAAGGACATTCCCAAAGTCCCGCTGTGCCGTGCTGGCTGTAATATGCTTCATGCCTTGATTACCTCCTCCGGTTGAATTGTGAATTGTGAGTTGATTCGGACAGGGTTTCCGCTTGAGCTTTCATGTATTCGCGGGAGGACATGATTTCACCAACCTTTCTCGTATAACGGTATTATACCTTAACATAAACAAAAAATCAACTTCCCGGAGGGCATAACAATGACCACAAAAACAACCATCAAACTCAAAAAAATACTTGCGGTGGTGCTGGCTATTCTGCTTATGATGGGAACTTTACCCATTACGGCGTTGGCAGCAGACCCCATGCAAGTTACATTTACATCGAGAGAACCAAGCGGAATACCGCTCGGCGATTACTATGTGGACTTCACGGAAGGGAACTTCCCCTTTGCTTATGAAGCTGAAGAGGGGCAAGAAAACCTCATATTCAGCCAAAATGTAACAATTACGAGCCAAGGAGGACTTGTGGCGGAAACCCCGCCTACGCCGCCTGACCCACAGCCGCCCGACGAGGACGAACCGCAAGACGGCGATTATAACAGCGACGCCTATAACAGCGGCGGTTATCCGAGTGACAGCGATAGCAACGCAAATGACAACAGCCACACGGACGGCGGCGAAAGCACCGCTATCCCCGAAGAATACCCACCAACCGTTGAAGTCGGCTACACAGGCAGTAGCGACACATACGGCTACGAAGCAACACAGCAGACAGACGGCGAAACTACCCCATACACCCCACCCGAACCAACCGACCCCGAAACCACGGACGAACTCGGCAACAGCGTTGCGCTTGTTTGGTATCTTGACGGCGAACGCCGCACGGACAACGGCACGTTTTCCACAAGCACCGATGTAAACTGGGTGTCGGGTGTACCCGTGCAAATGAACCTCCGCTTTGACGAAGTGACCGCCGCCGACATGGGCGTGTGGACGCTTCGGGCTTATTCCTATGGGCAGTGGGTGGAGAGTCCTTATGCGCTGTTTTTGCAGGTGGGTGAAGCTGCGCCATTGGCGGCGGTGATGCCGTTTGTTGACCACACATGGAACGGCAATGGCAACTTGATTACCGACATACAAGACGGACAAACTATAACCATAACAACAGGCGCAAGCGGCACTCTTACCATTCCTGAAAATGCTAATGTAACTATCGCAGGCGGTACATTAACAGAGCCTGTCCCACTAACCGGAAGTATGCATATTATTATTGCAATACCTCAAACGTCAACCGTACATTGGGTAGCACATACAGCCCGCGGAGCCGGTACTATGCAAAACTTGCAACTACAAGGGAACGGTGCTTTTGAATTAATAGGTTCGGTTACACATCAAGGAGGCTCTGCCGCAATAGCTAATACATCATCTGCTGTCTATGTGACGGTGAATGGCGGGATTATTCGCAATACAGGTAATGGCGGAGGGATTAATTCTGATGGAAGCCTAACGCTTAGTTCCGGTGAAATCACTTCCTTTAATTCATGGGCGATTAATCTTTGGGATGTCGGCGGCAATATTCAAATAAACGGCGGAACAATTTCCGGCGTTTATTCTATTCGACATGAAGGTGCTGCAGCAAACCGTAATATCGCCATTAGCGGAGAGGTAAATATCAGCGGAGCGTTCGGAAGAACTGCCGGCACAGACCCCCGCACAATTACAATCAACAACATCGGAAATGTGATTGTACATGTTGGCGAGACAATAACGATTCACGAAAGCCTCACTCTTATAAATAACGGTATAATCACGAATAATGGTACAATCCAAAATTACGGCACAATTGACAGTGCAAACGGTATAATCATAAACAACGGTGTGATTCAAGGCAATCATCCGATATTGCCCCCCGCTTTCCCCGGCGAGGGTACATCAGCGAGTCCATTTTTGATAAGCACAGCAGACGACCTTGCGCTTTTGGCAACCCTTGTAAATGAAGGGAACGCGACATACAACGCCGCATATTTTAGGCTCGAAAACAACATCGACCTTTCCGTGTTTCCCAACTGGACACCGATTGGAAACGTAGCCGCCAACCCATTTCGCGGCACATTTGACGGCGGCAACCACACTGTTTCAAACATGACTATAAACAACGCCACTTCAAACTTCCAAGGGCTGTTTGGCATTATACAAAACGGCACGGTAAGAAATATACGTGTGTCGGGCACGATAAATTCCCCGGCGGCAAGTAATGTAGGAGGCTTGGCAGGGCGTTTGTACGGCGGCTTGATTGAAAATGCCCACGCAGATGTAAACATTACTTCTCTTCTTATGACAGGCGGTTTGCTGGGGCAATTTTGGCCGGGCGACGCAACCTCTAATATTGTAAGAGCAAGCTCCGCCACAGGAAACATTACCGCTACCGGAGCTTCTGGTGGCTTGGTTGGAAATGCCAGCGGTGCGATGATACTGATAGAAAACAGTTTTGCAACGGGCAATGTAACAGGCACAGGCGGTGCAAACGGTTCTTTGGGCGGTTTGGTTGGAACACTAATAAGCGGTGCTACTGTGCGAAACTGCTTTGCAACAGGAAGCGTAAGCCAAACAGACGGCACAGTGGAGTTTAATGTTGGCGGCCTTGTGGGTAATGCAAATGGCGGCAACATACTAAACAGTGCCGCACTTAACCCAAGCGTAGATGCCATTGTAAACACAAGCACCGTAACCCCGAATGTCGGGCGTGTGATAGGAATCGGTGTTGCCGGCGGTGGTGCAAATCTCACAAGCAACATCGCCTTTTCGGGTATGACAGGCAACTTCACCGACAATCCGGCAACCAACAGCGGCGCAACCCATCGCAATGGCGAAAGCGTAACCGCCAACTGGATTCATGAAAACGGTGCGCTCGGCGGGCGTTTTCCAAGTCCACCGTGGACAACTGCAAACGGCTATTTGCCCGGTCTCGGCGGCACGACACAACCCATGCCAAGCCATATTGTGCCGGAAGTGCGGAGTATTAGCCTTAGTGTTAACAACAACCCGCTTGCTTCGGGCGGCACAGTCTATTTAGGCTATGCTGTATTTGGTTATACGAGTATTGCACCGTTTGAGCAAGCAATAACAATCACCAACACAGGAAACGTACACACAGGGCAGCTTGAATTTTCACAGGTTACTCAATTTCCTGCACCGATTAATTTAGTATATCAATCCCACCCCGGCTTAAATCCCGGAGTGAGTTCTCCAATCCTTCGGGTGGAACCGACTTTGGGGCTTGGCGTTGGAACACATACCAACACCTTCAATATAACAGCCACAGGCATTAGTGCATCTTTTGTTGCAAGCTTTACAGTAACCCGCGCAACGCCCACCACAAGCCACATACAAGTGGTTGATTTTCCGCGTAGCGTAGGATGGACGGGCAGCCCTCAAGCAGTTGTTGTCAACCCTGTCGGAATCGGCGTAAATGGGCTTGGAACAATCACGGTGGAATACGCAAACACCGCAACGCCGAACATTTGGACAGCAACCGCGCCGTCTGATGTGGGAACGTACAATGTGCGGGTGAACATCGCGCAGAGTGCAAACTTTTATGCGGCGACTATTCCGCTGACAGGCAATCTGACCATCACAGGCGTACCCATGACCAACGTAACCGCGCCGCCTGTTAATGTGGTGTTTGATGGCATGGCACATGGGCTTGTTGTAAACAATGGGGGCAGCGGCACGGTAACTTTCCGTGATACAAGCGGAAATTATACACTCAGTGCAAGCCCGACAATCACCAATGTTGCAGATTCACCGCTTACCGTGCATTTCCGTGTGGAAAGAGCGGGCACAGGATATAATCCGTTCTACGGTTCGGCTACAGTAACCATCACGCAAAGACCGCTGACAGGTGCAACCGTAACCGTAAGCGGCACACATTCATTTACAGGCGCTCCGATAATCCCGACCGCAGCACAAGTGACAGTCACAGCTATACCCGGCTTCACAGGCACACCGACTTTCACTATTTCTGCGACAAATAACTTAGATGCCGGAAATGCAACAGTCACAGTGACAGGCGCAGGCAACTTTGGCGGCACAGCGCAGGGAACTTTCAGCATAGGACAAGCCTCTGCACCCGCAGGTGTTCCGCAAACACTTTATGTTCTCCAAAACTACGCCACAACCCACAGTTTTAATCTGCTTGACCTTGTGCCGAATGTCCCCCGCATAAACATCGGCAGACAATTTTACATCGAAAACGTTACAGATACAGACGATGTTTTATCCGCTGTGCCGAGCGGCATAGTCACTTCACCCATGCCCATACAAATAGGAGAAGCGGATTCAGGGCAAGAAGCGACCATCACCATCAGAATATCAAGCCAAAATTACGAGGATTTCAATGCGGTAATCACAGTTGAAGTCGTAGACAGTGTACCCGTAGCAGGCATAGCTATAACCGGTGGCAACATTTCAATACAAGTCGGACAGACACAGCAGCTATACGTAACAATTACACCCGCCCACGCAACAAACCAAAATGTAACATGGTCATCGAGCAATCCCGCCATTGCCGCAGTAAACAACGCAGGATTGGTAACGGCAGCAGCACCCGGCAACGCAACAATCACGGCAACAAGCGAGGACGGAGGACGCACAGCCGCAGTAACTGTGACAGTAACGGCAGTGCCGCCGACACCACCATCCGAACCGGAGCCAACACCAACGCCACCGACACCCACGCCACCACCGCCACCAACACCGCAAGACCCATGGTGGCCATGGCAGCCAACACCGCAAGACCCGTGGCAACCAACCCCGACACCGACTCCGACTACAGCACCTGAAGCACCCACAGCACCCGTATTGCCCACCATCAGAGTAAACGACATACTTATGACTTTTACCGAGCAAAACGGCATTGCAACTTTGAATTTACCCGCTGTAACAGTAGCACGGATTATAAACGCAACCCAAACCGGCAACCTCAATGACACAGTGCTGATTGACCTATCAGATGTTTCCAACATAACAAGCACACAAATCCCGACAGCGGCATTAGCCCTATTTGCAAACGCAGGATTTGACGTGGAAATCCGCCTGCAGCAAGGCACAATCACATTCGATGCGGAAGCGGCGGCAAGCACAGCGGAGCAAGCAGAGGAAACTATCAAAATCACACTTAATCACATAGAAATCAGCACGCTGACAAACGCTGAACAATATGAGGTGAGTGACAGTGATGATGCTCTGTTTCACATTGCCATATCATCAGGCACAGAGCGAATCCGCAGTTTTGACGGGCTTGTCACTGTAACCACCCATTTTTCAGGCGAACTCCCCGTCGGTGTATGGTACCTAAATGAAGATGGAGAAATAGCGACAAAGGAGAGCACCTTTAACGCGGCTACAGGTACGGTGACATTCAGCACGGATAATCTCTCCGTATATGCTATAGGCTTTGACGGCGGCTCGGAAACAGACGGACAGCCCACCGAAGCCCCGCCGACAGATTCAGACTGGGTAAACCCACTTGCCAAAATTAAGTATGCCGACTGGTTCTTTGAATCGCTGCGTTACCTCGATATGGAAAACCTCCTTGACGAAGAGCAAGACGACACTTTCGCCCCGAACGTTCCGGTAACAAGGTCAAAGTTGGTGAAAGTGCTGTTCCTCATGGCGGGAGAGCCAAGCACAGATAACTTACCAAACGACTTTGAAGATGTAACATACGGTGCATGGTATGAAAACGCCGTAAGATGGGCGGCGGCAAGCGGCATTGTTCTCGGCACAGATGATTATGAGTTCGCACCCGGCAACAACATAACCCGTGAGCAAATGGCGGTTATGCTCTTTAACCTTGCGGAGTACATGGGCATTACGTTGCCGCAAGTCCGAACAGGCAGATTTGCGGATAATATGTCAATAAGCGCAGAGGCACGGCAAGCGGTCAACGCCATGTTTGAAGCCGGGATAATCAGCGGCGATGATGATAATGTGTTCAATCCGCAGGGCAACACCACACGCGCAGAAATGGCAGAAATGCTACGGAATTTCATTAAAGCCGCAAGCGCATAGCAGCAACAGCATTCAAAAGCCCGTCATTGCGGGCTCGACCCGCAATCCCCCGCGGATATGCTCATTATTCAGGGGATTGCGGCTCGGAGGCCGCAATGACGTGGTGTGTGTGACTATGTAACGTGAGGTTTAATGCCGCCCCTGCGGCAAAAGACGAGCAGTTTTGCTGCTCGTCTCTGCTCGCCTTTTGCTCCCTCTCCCTGATTATGGTATGTTAGAAAATAACCATGTGAACACTGAGCGATATCTTGCTTCGGTGTCTGAGCCCAAGGGTTCGCGTAGTGTGTGGAATGCGTCTAGTGAAATCAGAATTTCATGGCGCAGATCGCTCCAAGTCCACGATGTCTCCCCATTGCCTTCAAATATGGATTTCACTCTCAGGTTGCCGCTGAGATCCGGCGAAATGGGGTTCTTCCTGTTGCCATTTTCCCATGCTACCATAGTAAAGACTTGACTGTTTGGGTCTTTTTCATTTTCGACGTACTCTCCGTCTTCGTTAATTTGGAAAAACGGTCCTGCTATTAAGTCTAATTTTATGTTGAATCCACTGGGATACTTAAATATAATATCTTCCATGTGACTTGCGTCCGTGCCTATTAACACATCATCATTTTTTTCTTCTGTTTTTGAGCCGCCCAGAGTAAAGAACAGTGGTGTAAATGTTGGGCGAGTTATTTTTCCGAAGTCGATGCACGTCATAAATGGCTCAACATCTCCCTCGATAACCTCTGCATGAATGGTGACGCCGAATGCAGGCATTTTGAAATTAGTGCTGTTACCTGAATTTTCATAATATACGGCATCCGTGCGGTCGTTTATTACTGTCCATACTATTTTGTAGCCCTCTGGCGGAGGCTCTGCGCTCATTGTTATTATCGAGGATAGCGCTTCTGTATGCTCGGGAGCCCACTTTGTTCCTGATTCATCCAATCTAATGGAGCTACTTGTCACTGTTACTTTATGCTTATGGCTCTCATCATCGACGCTAATCCTGAATAGATAGTCCTTGCGTGGCCATAGTGAATGATTTTCAGTTACGGGGTCATTTTCGAATTTTTGGTCGGCTTGTGTGAAGTTTGACTGTTTTGTAAACCAGCCGATTATACCGTGCCTCACATCTTCTAATGTAGTTTTTGTCAATGGAGCTTCAGGCCACTCCGCTGTGCCGTACTTATAAGGGTTTTCATGCCCGATTCTTGAAAAAATGCGAGACGTAATATTGTCACTCATCTCGAAAATTACCTGCCAGCCCAGCACTATATTGGGGCTGTCTTTTGTCTGCCTCGCCGGCCACATGTCACTGCTAACGTAAGCGATTCTCTCCAAGTCTCCTATTGTGGCAGCTTTACCATCTTCCCTCCGAGCTATCATAGTGCCGGGGGCATCGTTGCTCTGAGGACTCATAGTTAAAATTGCTCCATCCAACAATCCATCATTTAAGATATTTATGACTAGGTTACTATCATTTCGCGATACACTGTCGTTTTCTATAGCTCCGTGTCCTATTCTTGCTCTACCTCCAAAGTTCATTGTGCTGCCTTCCATCATCAGGACACCTCTCTCATCGGGTGTTTGACCATGGTTATCGACAACTAAACCGCCTTTCATCGTGAAAGTGCCACCGTTGTTGATTTGTACACCCCCTGCAGTACCATTATTTGCCCGATTGTTTATGATAACGGATTCATTGAGCATTTCCAAAGTGCCACCTTTATTAATCGCTACTCCTCCTCCACTACCAGTCATTGTGCCCACTCTTTGCCCATCTAATATAATGCCCCTGCCTAAGGTTAGATGTCCGCCCTCGCCTATCACAAAATGCCTTTGAGTGTTGCTCAAAGGGTATATTATACTTACTTTGTCCATACCCGTTGAGAGTGTAACCTGACGAGTTACATTTATTGCCCCTTGAATAGTACTATTATTGATTATATCTGTCATTCCACCCGAATCGCTTATTTCGAAGTTGTAGAAACCACCCTCAATCCAATCCATGTGGTCGCTATAGCGATTTGTATATGCCGGATGTATCTTGACTTGATTAGTGCCTAAACCATCATCTTGACGCTCTATAATATCTCTAAGACGAACCCAATCGAGACCATATAGTATCACGTTTGAGCTGCCGGGTTCTTGCCTCCTTATATTATAGTTTGAATCTGTATAAAAGAACTTATCTAAAGTATCTTTATCCGCATCCCCACCATCTTCTCTCGTGGCTATCATCGTTCCCGTGATATCGGTGTCCAAGGAATGTATCGTGATACTTGCATCATCTTTAAAACCGTCCGTCAAAATGTTGATTACTTGGTCGCTGTTATCGCGCAGAAGTGTGTTGTTGTCGTTTGATATAGTCGGTCCGTTGCCTATTCTTGCATTACCACCGACATTTATTGTAGCACCATTTTGCATTACAACACCTATGGCGGACGAGCCTGCAGTGGGGCTTGAATTCCCATTTACTTCACCGCCCCTCATGGTGAAGGTGCCTCCGTCGTTTATTTGCACGCCCCCCGCATTATCGACGACTCCTCGATTGCCTCTGATAACGGAGCCATCGTCCATTTCTAAAGTGCCGCCGCTATTAATCGTCACTCCGCCGCCGCTATTAATCGTCACTCCGCCGTCACTAATCATGGTGCCGGGTCTCTGTCCATCCAGTATAATTCCGCCACCCAAAGCCAAATTTCCACCTTGGTGTATTACAAAGTGCCTCTGATCGCTGCTCTGTGGGTGCAGCAAACGTATGTCGTTTGCACCTGTAGCAAGCGTAACTGTACGCCTGACATTTATCGCTGAGTCGATGCCGCTGCTGTTTATTAGATCTGTCAGTTGCTCCGATTCACTTATCACGAGGTTATAGATGCTTCCGCTCCCCCATGTTGTTATCCAATCTGCTCCGCCTCCCGGCACCGGTGTACCGCTCTCGTGCGACGTGCCCGCCCGATATATAGTGATGCGAGTGATGTTTCCGATTGCATCGAAAGTGGCGTCAAAACCATCGTGGTCTGTGGCTTCGATAATATTTCGTAGGCGTATCCAATCGGCGACTACTATGTCACCTGTGTTTGGTTGCATTTTCGCTTTTTGCATTATGGGTGCATCTATCGGAGCTTCGTCATCTTGCTTTTCCTCATTTTCGTCAACTGATTCATCTTCCGGATGGTAAAACTCATCCCCTGCAGGTTCTTCAAAGTTGTTATTTTCGCTGTTTTCGGATGCAGTTTCGATTTCGTTTGGGACTTCAGGTTTCTCTTCCGGGATTAAGTCAACAGACTCACTTTCGCCCGGCGTGTTTGTGCCGCCCACATTTTCTTCGGTTATGGGTAACTCAAGCACCGGCTCTTGTGGGTTTTCTTCCGCAGGGTTTTCAGGAGCCACAGATGTGTCGGGCTCAACACTTGCTTCAAGCTCGCCCGGCTGAGCAAAGACACTAAGCGGTAATGCCACCGATATAGCCATAGCAAGTATCAGCGTTATTGTTATAATCTTACCTAGAGCTTGATTGATTTTCATGACTCTCCCTCCCACGGTTGTATGATATATTCGATTGTAAAAGTCGTTTTCTTAATTGAAAATGGAAAATGGAAAATTAGGCGAAATTTGACTTAAATTGTTAAACTATGCAATTTTATTGAAGTTTTGATAACAATTTTCAATTTTCCATTTTCAATCAGTTTCTCCTCTGACCCAGCACCGCTTCCATTAGGCGTTGCATGTCTTTTTTTGATTTTTTGTTTTGCGAAATTATAAGTATTACTAAAAGGAATATAACTAACGCTCCCCCTCCTGCGGCGATTATCGCCCACATGGGGATATTCATCCACCAACTTGGATCCGGGCGCTCTTCGCCTGTTATGTTTATTGCGCCTTCTTTGAGTTCTGCCGCCCACCGGTCGTCTACTGTGAAGTTTTCCTCGAAATACCACGTTTGCTCCTCATGGGTGATTGTCAGCCGCGCTACGTAATCTCCCGCTTCTATGCCATAGCCTGCCTCGTCGACTAATGTAAAGGGAAATATGGAGTTTGGAGCCATTTCCACATTTTGTATTTCACGCTCAAAAAAGATTTGATTGCTGCCCACCGGTGTGATTTCTGCCGATACTGTGAAGTCTCTTACTATTCTTGGCTCGGGATTTCTTATTCGTGCTACAACTGACACTCTGTGATTTGTGAGTTCTGCCGTGACATCTCTGAGCAAAAATTCGACCGGAATATTTTGGTCTGCACCTTCACTTTGCATAAGCCTGACGGCAATTATATGTGAAAAGCGGTTTACAATTCCACCCGCTGCTATTTCTTCTTCTGTCGGCTCTGCGGTTACTTTTATGGAGCCGAGAAGTATTCCTTCAAACGGCTCATCGGGAACTACCATCTTGAGAGGCACTTGTATCGTTGTCTCCGGTGCAACTGTTATTGCACTATCGGACACTGTTAGAATGTCTCCAATCGAAAACTTCATTGTTTCATCAGATAACCCTGCTGATGTGTAGTTTATTTCTGCGTTTCGGCTGGTGGAAGCCGTTATAATTTCCACCAGCATCAAAACTTCCCTATCCTGCATGTTATCAATCGTGATGAGCAAATCCTGCTCCTGACCGGGATACACGATAAGGTCAAAAAATGAACTTCCGTTGTCGCGCTGATTTTCAGGCAATACAGCATTAACCGAGAATCCCATAGCCGCAGCTGTTATGTTAAGTGCAAAGGCACTCAGCATCACTAAAGCTATAATTGACACTAGTTTTCTTGCTTTTTTTTGCATTTATACTGTACCTCCGCTTCTGCGCTGCAACTCAACTTATTTAGGTGTGTCCATAACGAACCATGTCATTTTGGCTGTGTATACATTGTTTGCGCTGATTTTTGAGTTGGGAACCTCCATAGTGACATCCCAAGAACCTCCGAATGCACCACTTTCTGTAAACTGTGAAACCAATAGGAGACGATTAATTGCTTGATCCGGTTCCAGCCCATTATCTTCACTGGAGCTCAGCGACACACTGACATCATCTCCTCCTCCATCAAACACTATTCTGTTGGCGCTTCCGTCAAAATGAATTCTGAAGCCCTTTAAAGCAATTTGACCGTCGCTATCAACAAAATCGGTTATTGATACACCTAGTCTGAGGTAGTCTAGGCTCGTATTGTTGTTGGTGATTATCGCTCCTGTCGGGACCGGCATATCAGTTGTTTTGTCTCTGTTTTTGTAAGTCGTTTGGCTTCCAAAAAGATTCATGTGAAGCATAAGGTCTGAGAACCAAAGATTCATCGCACCCAGCTTCGTATACTCTTCCGGGAGTTCCGGTTCCCTGGGTTGATCGGGGGGAATAATAATTGTTTCGCCGCGTCCGGTCTTTGCGCCGGCTTCACCGCTTTCTGTTCCCGCAGGGTCTGTCATCGTTGCTGTTGCTGCCAGGGCAAAAGTCAATGCTACTATCAGGATTAATGCTACAAGTTTCTTTTTCATGGTTCTCTCCTTTTCCATAAATTATGTTTTATTTATAGTAACTCGTTTGAACATCGAGATCACTACCTGAAATAGAGATTTGCTGTTTGTTCCTCTTTTTAAAATAGTGGCAACATAATAATATTTCGCACTATGCTTTTTTAAAGTTTTCAATTAATTTTTTGTGAACGTACCGATTCATCCTCATGTTCAGTTTCTTTTCCACGCTTGAATACAAACTGCATAGCAATTACTTGTGCTGCAAATATAGCTGTCTGTGCCAGAGTCCACCAGTCAATCAGGAACATTGGTAGGCTCATATCTTGTGTCAACAGAAATAGTATGACGCCTAAAACTCCTGCGCCAAGAGCCGCAATCAGCCAAATTTTCCTGTGCTTTCTCTCCTCTTCCGTATATGCCTCGGATTCCTCTTTGTATTTTTCTCCGTGGCGCTTTCTGATTATGAGGCGAATTAACAGCCATATGATGATAATTACACCGAGTATCGTAAGTATCAAATTTACCAAAGCCCATGCAAGGACGCCTGCCGGGGCAAAAATGCCTGTTTCACCCCACGGGAAAGCTATTGTCGGTATATTGGGGTCCAGACCGTTTATGGTAAAATATTCATCTTCCTCGTCTTGCTCAATGATTTCAAGCTCTCGGAGTTCAGCTTCTCCCTCCGCCGGTGGGGCGGATGGTGGCTCCGGTGGTGTCTCAGCGTCATCAGGCACATCTAAAACAACAAGTGGTTCAGCATCTTCAGCGGGTGGTGCGGGTGGTGGTGCCGGCAGTGCCGGGGTTGGCGTTGGACTCGGGCTTGGGCTTGGACTCGGGCTTGGGCTTGGACTTGGGCTCGGGCTTGGACTCGGGCTTGGACTCGGGCTTGGGCTCGGACTTGGACTCGGACTTGGGCTCGGACTTGGACTTGGACTCGGACTCGGACTCGGGCTTGGACTTGGACTTGGACTTGGACTTGGGCTTGGCGCAGGTGTCCATCTTGCGATAAGAATTACAGTGCTCTGCGGCATTATAAAGTTCGTTCTTGCTAAGGAAAACGCCTCTGTTACCCCTGTGAAAAGTTCCCGGTAGGTCCAGCCGGCAAAGGTATAACCTGCCAAAGTTGGCCCGGACAAAAGATTTACGGTTGTGCCCACGAAAGCGCTACCTACGCTTATGGCATTGCTTATGACCAACTCTTCGCCCTGCCCCATGAAGTAGGCTACGGCAAGTGCAGGCCAGTTGCCCGTCTCTGCTCCCGCTTCGCCTTCGAGTTCTCCCACAGTACCCGGCATCGGTGCCGCCAATCCCGGCAGGGCTATCAAAGTCAGGGTCATAATAGTGATCAAAAATATGGCAAACGCTTTTTTTACTATGCGCTTATTCATCACTGCTCCTCCTATGGTTTTTCGCCTTTGGGCTTATCAATATACATAATCCGATAAGTCCCGCTGCACAGCCTGCAATCGCAGTAACTGCGACTGAGCTGACTGAAAGTTCTGCTGTCTCGCTTGCAACGCCAAAAAGCATACCCTCCTGCTTCAGTGCCTCACACAGCAACGCACCAATAGGTGCAATGGTGAACTTCATTACGACCGGTTTTTTTTCTGAGGATTTGTGCTTTTTGATATCTTCTCTAAGTTTTTCCCTCGCAAGTATCAGATATCTCGAAACATTTTGGTGAGTTATATCCATAATCTTTGCAACTGTTGTAACGCGGTAGCCTGAGTAATAGTGGAGCATGACCGCCTCTCGCTGTCTTTCCGGCAACTGCTGCACAAGGGATAATATCATTTTGCGTTCTTCTGAGTTTTCAAAACTTATAGATGGTATATATTCATTACGTTCTTCGACAAATTCTTCCAAGTAGTCTTCTATATCTAAAAGGATTCCTCGTTTGGTGCGCTCTGTGAGATATTTATTTTTTTTATTTATTGTGATAGTCGTGAGCCACTGCTTGAATGCTTTCGGTTCGCGAAGCTTGCATATATCTTTGCAGACATCATAGAGCACATCTTGTGCTAAGTCCTCGGCATCTTGTGGGTTGCTCACAAGGTATGTCGCCATATACAGCACGTCTCTGGCTACGGTATCACACAAATGACACAGGGCTTCTCTGTCGCCGCTCACTGCTCTTGTTATCGTGGGTTCAAGTTCACCGTACAGGGCATTTGCTCTTTTGCGTCCTCTCACTTTGATAGACATCTTGACATGCACCCTCTCTCAATTTCATGATATCTTATCTTTTTGCATCGTCAAATTCGGCAATGCCATTTTTCACAATCAGCATCCCAACTTCTATGTCTATGCCATCAATCTCCTTATAAACAGTCCACACCCCATCCGGCACTGCATCGTGCATTCCCTGAGGCATGAGCATCACTTCAAAGCTCTCCTCATTTATTAATGTTATTGCAGAGTTTAATATGTCCTCGTCAAAAATCAGACCCATGAGCGGTATTTCCAATCCGGGAATTTCTAAATATGCATCCCCGGATTCCTGCTCAACCGCAAATATTCTCGGAAATGCTGTCAAAGCGAGTGCAACTACAGCAACCATGGCAGAAAACACGGCAATCCGATAACGCTTCGGTTTTTTTGGTGTTTTTTTGATATTTATCTCTGCAAAATAGCCTGATAAAATCATTTCTCTTATAGGTGCAGCTACTCTTTCTATCTGTTCGTCGCTTATTGTCATTTTTGCATCTTCTTTTAGTGCGTATGTGATAATTGAGGCGATTTTTTTATCATCGTATTTCGAAATAAAAGTAGGTCTCTTCACCATTTCTTCGCCTCTCTTTCCATGATGTTTTGCTTCAAAATAATCATCAAAGTCGTTCGGCCTGCTTTTCACCTCTTAGTAGTTAAGTGTAACGCTCACGCCATTTCGCACTATGGCTTTTACGTTAAATTGTAAATGATATGTAAACAAAACATGAAAGCAAAATTTTGCACTTCAGAGTAGCGAAAAGCAGGTATTTTTCGCTTAAATTGCGCCATAAAAACGTCAATCGGAGGTCAGTGCAATATATGGAATATTTTTGTGGTTTTTTTATGCTAAAAATGTGGTTATTTTGTGGTTTTGCCGGCTTTCAGGGTAGCAAAATGCGTCGCACAATTACGTGTGCAACGCTTTTTCAGCTCTGTGTTCATTTGCGCCCCTTACAAAATCCTAATTGTCTCAACGCTTAGACATTCTCCTGTTATATCGTCGATTTCAAATATTGCGCCTTCCAGTTTAGCGGGACCGGTGGCGGGTTTGTAGCGGTCAGTTGGGTTCCCAAGGAAATGCTCCACCGGTTCTTTGGGCTCCATGCCTATGATTGAATTTACGGCACCTGTCATTCCTATGTCTGTTATGTAGCCTGTTTTTCCGGCGAACACTCTGTTGTCCGACGTTTGCACGTGGGTGTGGGTGCCCCAAACTACTGAAACTCTTCCGTCTAAGTGGTATGCCATGGCATATTTTTCACTGGTCATCTCTGCGTGGAAATCTACCAAAATGATTTTTGCTTCCACTTGCTTTAAGATTTTATCAACTTCATGAAACGGGTTATCACTCTCCATCGGCACACCTACTCTGCCTATGAGGTTTATTACGCAAACTTCGCCAAAGGAGGAGTCGAACACTCCCCAACCGCGGCCGGGTGCTTGCGGTGCGAGGTTTGCAGGGCGAAGAGTATATCTGCTGTCGTCGAGGAAATTGCAAATTTCCCTGCGGCTCCAAACATGGTTTCCCAAAGTTACAACATCCGCTCCCGCATCAAGCATCTCCTCAATTTGGCTTGGTATAACGCCAAGACCTGATGCGTTTTCGCCGTTTACTACGGTGAATGCTATATTATAGTGTTTTTTTATGGTTCTGAGTTTTTTCGAGAAAAATTCAAGCCCCACAGGCCCGCAAATATCGCCAACGGCAAGTATGTTAACGCTCATGTGCTTTCCTCTTTATAAAACAATTTCTATTGCATGACTTTTTATTTTTATGTCTACATTTTTGTGTTTACCACCGTCTTCACCATCTACTGTCCATGCTACTTCCTCTTCAAAGTCAAAACTCACGGTTTTGGCGTGAAGCATTATAAAGTTGTCTCCCTCATAGGTCTGCATGACCAGACTTGTGAGTATCTCAGCATAGTCGGCTAAAACCACCGGTTGTCTCACTAACACAACTTCAAATTCTCCGTCAGCTAGATCAACACGGTTTGGATTTAGCTTTACCAGTCCTGCCACGGACGTGGAATTTATTACTCCGCCGAATATGAACTCGCCTTCAATTACGTTGTCATCATATCTGACGATTGTGCGCCGCGGCACTATTGCTGCAACTTCTGCTAAGCCGCCGAAAACATATGCAAGATGCCCAAGCGATTGTTTTGCGCTCTGTGGTGTGTTATAGGAGACTCCCGTAAATGCTCCGAACGCCGCTATGTATGTGAAATATCTCTCTCCGAAGAGCCCTATGTCTAGTGGAGTTGGTGTGCCGCCTATGATTTTCTTTGCAGCCGCCGAGGGGTCTTTTGTCAGCGCAAGGGTTGTTGCAACGTCATTTGAAGTGCCTGTGGGAATGTATCCCACGGGGATTTTCACTCCTGCTTGCAGAAGTCCCGATATGACTCCGCTCAAAGTTCCGTCACCGCCCACACACACTACTAAATCATGGCCTTTTGAATACTCAAGTGCAAGTTCCTCCGGATTTTTTTCATGCGAAAAAAACACTGTGACGATGTAGTCCACTTCACAGAGGTTTGACACAATCGAACCGAGGGCTGTTTTAGACAGCCCCCTGCCCGACATTGGATTAATAATGAGCATCATTCTTTTGTTCATACTAAAAGGTACCTCCGAAAACTTTTGGAGGATTTTTAAAATTAAAATCCTCCGTCATTCTGCGCGAAGTCGCAGAATCCAGTATATCAGATTAAAGACCTTACTTTAATGACTCCTTCTACTTTGCCGAGCTTCTCTGCCAGACCACCCGGTACTTCTGCTAAATCAATCAGCGCATATGCTGTTTCTTTCCCTTCTGCTGCAACGTATAGCGTCTCTTCGACTTTTGCACCTGATGAGCTGATTTCAGCTTTTATTTTTGCATTTATCTCAGGCTTATTGTCGTGAATTATGCATATTCGAGCTTCAGCACTGCGCGGCAAATTTGCCGCAGGCAGGTTGACCGAATTGGTTATGTTTCCGTTTTCTATGTAGTCAATAATTTGCTGTGCCGCCATACTAACACAGTTTGCCTCGCTCTCTGATGTTGAGGCTCCGAGATGCGGTATCGCTATGATTCCGTTTACTCCTGCAGTCTTAGCGTTTGGGAAGTCCGTAACGTAATTCCCGACTTGCCCTGATTCGATCGCCGTAATGATGTCGTCGTCGTTTACAAGCTCTGCTCTTGCCGCATTTATGATTTTTACACCTTTTTTCATTTTTGCAATAGTTTCTTTGTTTATAAAATGTTTAGTCGCTTCCATATATGGCACATTTATTGAGATATAATCAGACTGTGTGTATATTTCGTCGAGATTTTCTATGCGCTTTACTTCCGAGGACAGCAGTTTTTTCGACTGTTCTGACATATATGGGTCATACCCAAGTACGTTCATACCCAAAGCTCGTGCCGCATTTGCTATTTTAACACCTATTGCTCCAAGCCCAATGACGCCAAGGGTTTTTCCTAAGATTTCCGCCCCTGCGTACTGCGCCTTTTGTATTTCGACCATCGCAGGTATTTCGGTTCCTTTGTCTGCAACACTTTTGACCCAGTTTGCACCTGCAATTATGTTGCGCGAGGCAAGAAATAACGAGCATATAACAAGCTCCTTGACCGCTTCGGCATTTGCACCGGGGGTGTTGAATACCACAATGCCCTCTTTGGCACAACGGTCGATGGGTATGTTGTTAAACCCCGCTCCCGCACGCGCAATGCACAGAAGCTGAGGACTGAACTCCATCTCGTGAATCTTGGCACTGCGAAGCATAAGCGCCTCAGCATTTGCTGTATCATGCCCGACCTCATATTTTGACTTGTCAAACAATTCCAGTTTTGGCGATTTTATGTTATTGAGCAGATTAACTTTATACATTTTCATTGTTCCTTTCGTGTAGTGTGTCTCAACACCGTTCGGCGACTACTGATGACCAGCATCTGTAATAATCTACTATTTGGAGCAGTGCTACCTAATCCCGAAAGAATAGCTTGTTGATTATATCATGGGCCGGCACTACAGTCAATATAAGTAAAAGCTCATATAAGTAAAAGCTCAGCCGGAAACTTGACACCAAGCCCATTAAGTTCTATACTACATAAAAACAACTAATCGCAGAGACTTTCGCAATTTTACACCATTATCTCAGAAAGGCGGAAATTTGAGTGTTATCTAAATTTGATGGTGTACACAGATTTCACTACGCATGGCTTATCGCCGCTGCCTGTGTGTTGATTACCGGAGCAGGTGTTGGGACTTTTGGCGGTACATTGGGTGTATTTATTATTCCTGTCACTGAAGAGTTGGGATTTTTGCGCGGAGAGTTTACTGCACACCAGACGATATCTTTGATCACAATGATAATACTTACTCCTTTTTTTGGCAGTTTATTTACCCGCTTTGGATTCAGACGTATTGCAATTTCGGGTGCGATTGCTGTTGGCGTGGTCTTGCTTGGGTTTTCTTTTTCTACACATTTGTGGCATTTTTACGCATTGGCTTTAGTTAGCGGAATGTTTATAAACGGCGTGGGAATAATGGCAGTCGGGATTCTTATAAACAGGTGGTTTGACGATAAAAAAGGCATAGCAACAGGGATTGCTTTTTCGGGCAGCGGACTGATGGCGGCAATTATGATTCCCGTGTCGAATATGATTATAGAGGCTTACGGCTGGCGGTTTGGATTTCGGTTTTTATCCTTTATAATGCTCGGAATTTTGATTATAGTCATATTGTTTGTCGTGAAGGATACTCCGGAGGATATCGGGCTAAAGCCCTACAGGGTGAAGAAAAATAGTGATAAAACCGAGGAAAAGCCTGTCGTTGCCGCCATCGAAGGGCTCACAAGGGGTGAGGCAATCCGCAAAGCCTCATTTTGGTTACTTGTGGCAGCCACATTCGGCATAGGGCTTTCACAAGCCGGGGCGCACGTAAAAACCGTCGCATTTCTCAATGACATCGGGTATTCTCCTGCTTTTGCATCGACGGTTGCTTCTGTTTATATGATTATACTCACCGGTAATAAACTTCTAATCGGCTGGTTTATGGATCGCATAGGCGCATTTAGAGGCGGCTTGCTGATGGGTGTTTGTTGTGCTATATTTCCAATGCTGGCTCTGTTTGCCGAAAATATTCCTGTGATGTGGGCTTATGTCATAACGCTCAGTATTGCTTCAACGGGTGCAACGATTCTCGGCCCGGTTATTACAGCAAAATATTTTGGCCGTAAGGATTTTGCAAAAGTTTTTAGCATTGTTTCGATGGCGACTATGACCGGGGTGGCAATATCCGTACCGGGCTTGGGTTTTGTTTTTGACATCACGGGCGGGTACGACTTGGCGTGGTATTTGACTATCGGCTTTGGGATTTTGGTTTGTGCGAGCTTGGTTGGTGTCCATATGATGCGGGGGAAAGCTGCATAGCTAATTTTCGAGTTCAAACTTGCGCATGAAGGCGGCAAGCTCTTTTGTTCCCTCTATTGGCATGGCGTTATAGATTGATGCTCTCATGCCGCCAACTGCTCTGTGACCTTTGAGTGTGTCAAAGCCTGCGGCTTTTGCTTCTTTTATGAATTTGTCGTCAAGCTCCGGACTCGATGTTCTGAATGTTACATTCATGTCGGAGCGAGCTTCTTTTTCAGCGCATCCGATAAACATTTTGCTGTCGTCGAGCACGTCATAGATATATTTTGACCGTTCGGCTTTTAACTTTGCCATAGCTTCCAGTCCGCCTTGTCTGTCAAGCCATTTCAGCACGAGTCCGAGCATGTAAATGGTGTAGCACGGTGGTGTGTTGTTCATTGAATCTGATTCGCTCATCACTTTATAGCTCAGTAGTTTGGGCGTGAGAGGATGCTCGTTTCCGACTAAATCTTTATTGACAATAACAACTGCCGCGCCTGCGGGCGCCATGTTTTTTTGCACACCTGCGTAAATCAGACCGTATTTTGAAACGTCAATGGGCATCGAGAGTATGTTTGACGACATATCGCAGACCAGAGGTACTTCGCCTGTTTCGGGTACATATTGCCACTCTGTGCCGAAAATTGTGTTGTTTGAGCAATAGTGGAAGTATGATGCATCTTCAGATACGTCTATATCTTTTTGTGCGGGGATGTATGTGTGGTTTTTGTCTTCGGAACTGCAAGCTACGTGGATTTCACCGTATTTTTTCGCTTCTTTCATTGCAACTGTAGAGAAGTTTCCTGTGACTGCGTAGTCGGCTTTGCCTGTTTTTCCGATTAGGTTCATCGGGATTGCGGAAAATTGCATTGTTGCTCCGCCGGGCGTGAACAGGATTTCATGTGTGTCAGGCACTTTCAGTATGCGCTTTAAATCGGCTTTTGTCTCCTCGAATATTGCCATGTAGGGTTTTCCTCTATGGCTCATCTCCATCACCGACATGCCCGTGCCTCTGTAGTTTGTCATCTCTTTTGCTGCTTCTTCCAGTACTTCCAACGGAAGTGTTGATGGGCCTGCCGAAAAATTAAATACGCGCTCTGACATTATGTTTTCCTCCTGTTAAATTTTTACATTTACTGTTTATTCTCTTATTTATTTTTAGTAGAATTATATAATATTTTGCTTGTTGTGTCAATTTTAATTGGTTCTCTACAGGGTTCTCTGCGGGTTCCCGCAGACAAAAGGTGTAAAAAATTTTAGCACCACTCAGCCGCCTCTTTGCCACCGGTGCACTTAGTTTTGTTTAGGTTTTTTACTTTTCTTATACTGGCTTTTCTCATGTCGGTCGGGCTGCTAATATTTTTTACACCTTTTGTCTGCTCAGCTTTCTGCAATGCCTGTCATTTTGTTGTTTTCTATGCCTGTTAGTTTTATTTTTTTTATACTGTTTCTTTTATATTCGCCTTTTACTTTTACTTCTATGTAATTTGTTGTGTGACCTGTGCTGTGGCCGTCTTTTTTTTGCTCGAATAGGACTTCTGCTGTTTTTCCTATTTGGGTTTCTTTGAATTTTTTTGCGCTTTGGTTTGCTGTTTCTGTGGCTGCTTTTGCGCGTTCTTTGCTTACCGGCTTTTCTACCTGATTTTGCATTTCTGCCGCTTTGGTTCTTGGGCGGGGAGAGAATGGGAATATGTGCATGGTCGAGAAATTCGCCTCTTCAAGGAATTCCAGTGTTTCCTTAAATTCCTTACTTATTTCGCCCGGAAATCCCGTTATTAAATCCGCTGATATTGCACAGTCTTTGAAGTTTTTGCGTAGTGATTCCATTGCTTTTTTAACTTGCTCTGTTTTGTATTTTCGCCCCATGCGGGCTAGTGTTTCATTTGAGCCGCTCTGTAGGGATATGTGGAAATGGTTGCATAAACTTGGTATTTTCGCCAAGTCTGCGCAGAATTTTTCTGTTAGTATAGTTGGGTCTAAGGAGCCTATGCGTAGGCGGGTTTTTGGTGCGACTTCAGCTATTTTTTTTAGTATGCTTATCAGGTTTTCGTCTTTTAAGTCCTTTCCGAATGATGATATCTCTATTCCTGTTATGACTATTTCTTTATAGCCCTGTGCGTAGAGTTCCTCTGCCTCTTTTATTATGTTTTCAGGTTTTTCTGAGCGCGAATGTCCTCTGGCATAGGGTATTATGCAGTAGGCACAGTAGTTGTCGCAGCCGTCTTGGATTTTTAGGAAGGCACGGGTGCGGGTTGTTTTGGTTGGTTTTTTCGGTAAGTGGTTTACGGAGTTTTGTTTATCTGTAAATTGTATGGGTTGCTCTGTTACATGAACGCTTTTCTGATTGTCATTGCTATATTCTCTGTTACTTTTTTCTGCCACAAACTGTTCCAGCTCCTGTGCGAGTTCTGCCTTATCGCCTGTTCCGCTCACGAAATCTACTCCTAGTGTGTTTATTTCGTCCGGCTCAAGCTCCGAGTAACATCCACACACTGCTATTATTGCGTTTTGTTCCTGTCTTTTTATACGGCGAATTGCCTGTCTTGATTTTCTCACACTTTCCGCTGTCACTGAGCAGGTATTTACAATGCACAAATCGCAGCCGGCACCGAGTGCCGCGCGCTCGTGCCCCCGCTCTGCCAGCGCTCTGTCTAACGTGTTTGTGTCACACTGATTTACTTTGCACCCCAGTGTTGTTGACGAAAATCTCATGTTTGTTTGAGCCTTTCTGTTTTCAATCATTATACCACAAATTTTGTATTTACAGCAGGAAATTTTCTGTTATACTGTACTGTATGGGTAACGAAACAGTTTATTTTGACAGTGCGGCATCTACTCAGGTGCATGAAGATGTTCTTGCGGCTATGGTTCGGTTTATGCGAGACGATTACGGCAATCCTTCTTCTATGCATAGTCGGGGACGGGGGGCTGAAGCGGCTCTTCGGCTTGCGAGAGAGCATATTGCCGGTTCAGTTTCTGTGGATCCTAAAAATGTTATTTTCACTTCAGGGGGAACTGAGGCTAATAATCTTGCTATATTTGGTGTGATTGACAGGCTTTCGCATCGCGGTAAGCATATTATCACTTCTGAAATAGAGCACAGCGCTGTTTTTGAGTCTATGAAAAAGCTTGAATCATCGGGTTTTGAGGTCACTTACTTGAGTCCCGATGAGTTTGGGCGGATTCCTCCGCGCTCTTTTGCGGATGCTCTGCGTGAGGATACTGTTTTTGCCTCTATTATGCATGTCAATAACGAAATTGGTTCGCTGAACCCTATTGAGAAGTATGCTCGTGAGATAAAGCGCAGAAAGTTAGGCACTATTTTGCACACCGATGCTGTGCAGAGTTTTTGTAAAATTCCCTTTAGCTTCACTTCATTGGGTGCTGACCTCGTTTCTGTGAGTTCCCATAAATTGCATGGTCCTATGGGCGTGGGTGCGCTTATTATCTCTGACAAAGTTCGCCTCTCCCCTGCTCTTTTAGGCGGTGGGCAGGAATACGGCAGACGTGCGGGTACTGAGCCTCTCTCTGCAATTATTGGTTTTGGTGAAGCTGTTAAGATTGCACATTCTGAGGCGCAAATGCTCTCTGAAAATGCCGGATCGCTAAGAGATTTTGCGGTTAGCTCAATTGAAGCTGAGCTCCCCGAAGCAGTTATCATAGGTGAAGGTGATTCTCCATATATAATGTGCCTCGCACTCTCCGGTTTCAAAGGTGAGGTGCTGATGAATTATCTTGACGGCGAGGGCATATGCGTCTCGCGTGGCAGTGCTTGCAAAAAAGGCACTCGCAGTCGAGTTCTTGAGGCGATGAAGCTAAAAAACGCAGTTATTGACGGTGCAATCAGGGTGAGTTTTTCAAGGTACAACACCAGAGAAGAAGTAGAGCGTTTGGTTGATGTTTTAAAAACAGCGACGAAAACATTGGCAAAAACTAAGTAATATACAAAGGTAGCATGTGGTGGGCTGTTTGCGTAAATTTTTTTGCGAGAACAGCGGCTACATTGTGTGTACGGCAAGAGCAGGCCGACCGAGACGGTCGCCCCTACAGCAAAAAAGCGTAGCAAACAGCCCACCACATACGGAGATACAAAATGCTAAATCAATTTTCCAGAACAGAACTAATTTTCGGTAAACAAGGCATGGCAAAGCTTGCGGAGTCAAGAGTTGCTGTGTTTGGTATCGGCGGTGTGGGCGGTTATGCTGTTGAAGCGCTTGTCCGCAGCGGTGTGGGTTGTCTCGACCTGTTTGACGATGATAAAATCTGCCTGACAAACCTAAACCGCCAACTTCATGCGACTCAAAAGACAATCGGAATGTATAAAGTTGATGTTGCAAAGGAGCGTATTTTAGAGATAAATCCGAGTGCAACAGTTCAAGCTCACAGACTTTTTTACCTGCCTGAAACATCCGGTGAGGTTGACTTTTCTAACTATGACTATGTAATTGACGCCATTGACACCGTCTCAGGGAAAATCGAACTTGTTCTGCAAGCAAAGAGCTCCAATGTACCCATAATTTGCTCCATGGGTGCAGGAAATAAAGTAAATGCCTCTGCTTTTGAGGTTGCAGATATTTACAGTACTTCGGTTTGCCCTTTGGCAAAAGTTATGAGGCATGAGCTCCGTAAGCGAGGTGTCGAAAAGCTCAAAGTTGTGTATTCCCGTGAGATTCCCATGGCTCCGATTGAAGATGCAATAGTGAATTGTAATGTAAACTGTGTCTGCCCGCCCGGCACAGCGCGAAAGTGTACGAAACGCAGACAAATTCCGGGTAGTAACGCCTTTGTTCCGTCCGTTGTTGGGCTTATTATTGCAGGTGAGGTTATCAATGATTTAACTTATGAGCATTAATTGGTAACTGTTCACACCGCGGTTGATTCCCGCAGATAATGGGCAATTTACCCGGTGAAGTGTAACTAACGTTGTGACTTTTTTGTGACATTTTACCCCCGCCTATTGCATTTATTTTATGGTTTTGATACAATTAAAGCAACGTTAGTTTTTTGAGAGGAAATTGGCATGAGTAGATTACTAAAAATTATTTTTGTTTTAGTTTCCGTCGTATCTGCGATGGTTCTGCTCGCCTCATGTGATAGCATACCTATTCCCGGCCGAGAAGACATCGGTTCAAATCAGAGGCCAAGTGACCCGGTAGTTGTCAATATTGATGCTACATCGTCCTCAAACACCCCCATTTCTCCCGCCCCTGCAATCCCAATTCTTCTCATTCCCGAAGCTTCCGGGACCCTGGTTGAACAAAATGAGCGAGCTTTGTTAGATTTTTCCAACAAGGAAGATGGATACATCATGGTAAGGTGGCTCACAGAAACAGATATGCAGCTTCGCGTGCGAGTCACAGGCCCTACAGGAGTCTTCTATACATACAGACTATGGGCAGATGATCAGTATGAAGTGTTTCCGCTCTCCGACGGCAGTGGGCAATATTCTGTCATGGTGCTTGAACAGGTGGAGGGTACAAACTTTGCCTTGGCACTTGAAGTTACTTTTGATGTTCAGCTCGCAGATGAGTTTGGTCCGTTTTTGCGCCCGAACCAGTATGTCAATTTCAACGAAAACAGCAATGTAGTGGCTGTTGCCGCACAGTTGGTCGCAGGACAAGAAACATTACTTGACAAAATTGCCTCTGTATACAACTTTGTCGCGACACACATCACATATGACGCAGAATTTGCGCAGAAAGTCGTCGATGGATATGTTACGGGATACATTCCCGACCTTGACGATGTTATCGCCAGAGGGTATGGTATCTGCTTTGACTATGCCGCTGTAATGACTGCAATGCTCAGAAGTCAAGGGATTCCCACAAAGATGATTTTCGGCTATGTCGGAGATGTCTACCACGCATGGATCAATGTACACTCGGAAGAAACCGGTTGGATTAACGGTGTAATTTTATTTGACGGCCATGAGTGGACGCTCATGGATCCTACATTTGAATCCACTGCAGGTAACGCCGCCGCCTTGCAAGAATTTATCGGTGACGGAAGTAACTATATCGTAAAATTTCTATTTTAAAAAACACTTGCAAACTTCATTTAAAACTTCTATAATCTATAGTGATAGATTATATGAAATGAGGTTATTCCGTGATGCAAAAAACTCTTAACAATACATATCTATCTATGTTTTGCACCGAGCTGGCTATGCTGCTTGATGCGGGTTTAACTGTAAGTGACAGCATTCAAGTTCTGCAAGACGATAACAACAATAGCGAGTCAAGGGAAGTTACCACCAACCTATATAATTCGCTAATTTTGGGAAACCCTCTTTCAGCTGCGCTCGGCGAAGCCGGAGTTTTCCCAAAATACATGATTCATATGATTGAAGTTGGTGAAAAAACAGGGCGACTTGTGCAAACGCTCCACGCTCTTGCCGAACACTATGAGCGTCAGACCAGGCTCTCTATCACGATAAAAAACTCGGTGCTATACCCTGCAATCCTGCTCGTACTGATGATTGCAGTTGTACTCATTTTGATTGTACAGGTTCTTCCGATTTTTAATGACATCTTTGCTCGCCTTGGTGCTCAGATGGATCCGCTCGCACTCAGCCTTATGCAGTTTGGCGGCTGGCTCACCAATGCCGCTATCGGAATTGCTATAGTTTTTGCTGTGATTTTTGCCCTTTTATTCATAATGTGGGTTATCCCGGCTATCCGCAGAGGTATTAGCCGCTTTTTTGCCGACAGATGGGGCAATAGAGCCATCTTTGGTCGGATTGCATCATCACGTTTTATATATGCTCTCACACTGGCTATGGCAAGTGGTATGGACACAGCAGACTCTATCGACATTGCTTCGAGGGTCAGTGGGGGCTCACGAGTTGTTGATGAAAAACACAGGAAATGCGCTGAGTTGCTTGAGTCCGGCAAAACTCTCTCAGAGGCACTTAATGCCGCGGGAATTTTGTCTGCACAGGACGCTAAAATGCTTTCCGTAGGCAGTGTCAGCGGTAAAGCAGATACAGCAATGGCCGAAATCGCCCGCAGAAGTGATATAAATGTAAGAGACAGCATTGACCGCATCGTTGCAGGTGTTGAGCCAACGCTTGTCATATTGTCGTCTGTGGTGGTAGGCATAATTTTATTGTCGGTTATGTTGCCGCTGATGGGCATTATGACATCTATTGGGTAAATTTTGATAACTATTAAGTACCCTCGTCATTCTGCGCGCACTAATTTTAAAATTAAAATCTTGTAGGGGCGACCGTCTCCGGTCGCCCGTAAAACAGGAACAGGAGCATTAACAGGAATGCGCAAAAGTATTTACAAAAAAAAACCACTTGATTTTTTGAAATCGGCTATATTGCCGCTTGTTTTTGCTGCGGTTATTATTGGTATGATTGTCGTTGGGCTGAGCAGTGCTGATTATTCCAGTCGTGCGGAGGGACTTCGCACTTTGGAAAACAGCATCCGCCGTGCCGTTATTATTGCGTATGCAATTGAGGGAAGGTACCCTGAGAGCATTGAATATATTGAAGAAAATTTCGGGATTCACATAGATAGGGAGAGGTTTATTATACACTATCGAATTTTCGCATCTAATGTACATCCTGAAATTATGGTGATTGCCAGATGATTAAAGCTAAACGAGGACGCAGCATAGATACTATTTTTGTGCTTATTATTTTTTCTATATTTGCTTTTTCCGTACTCATGGTACTCATGCTTGGTGCCGGTATTTACAGAAATATCCATGATATTTCCCGGAGCGGAGAAGATGAACGGACAGCACTTTCTTTTGTACGCACAAAAATAAGAAATATGGACAACTATGACAGTATTTCCGTCGGCGAGTTCGATGGTGTCACCGCACTTTTTCTCTATCAAACTATTGGAGACAGACTATTTCGTACTGTTATCTACAATAGAGACGGCTTTATTTATGAGCTGTTTGCCGAGGCATCTTTAACTCTAACCGGTGCAGCAGGTATGCGAGTTGCGCCTGCTTCGAGCCTAAACTTTGAGAAGACGGAGTTCGGAATGCTTCGGGTCTCCGCCGGAGATTTGAGTATACTTTTATATCTACGTGCTGCTCAGTATAATTGAAAATTGAAAGGGGGATTGCCTGATGACTACTCGCAGTAAGTCCACGCTGTTTTTGATTGAACAGCTCATAGTTGTCGCTGTTTTTGCCATCTGCGCCGTGGCGTGTATCAGTATTTTGACATCTGCCTTTTTCTTTGCAATGGATTCGAGCGATACTTCACGCGCGCTTATTCAGGCTGAAAGCAGTGCTGAGGTTTTTAAGGCTACGGGCGGCGACCTTCAACGTATTGCGGAGCTCACGGGCGGAACTGTCAGCTTTGATGATTCAAACAGACCTATACTAACGGTGTTTTATGACAGGCAATGGCAGGTGGTCTCCTATGAACAGACCGGAGGTTTTGTCTTACACATAGTCAGTAAGCCGGGCGGTTTAGCGGCAGGTTCTGAATCGGGAATTCCGCAGTCTCTTTCTTTGGGTGAGCTTTCGGTTTCGAGAGCCGCAGGAGATTCACTTGTCTCTTTCCCACTTGCGGCGAGGGTTCAATCTTAAACGAGAATTTTCTCACGTCATTCTGCGCGTAGTCGCAGAATCCAAAATATCAGTTCTAAAGTCAGGTCATTTATAGTTCAAGCTTGCCGTGTGGATTCTGCGACTCCGCGCAGAATGACAACAATAAACAAAAAGGTGGTGAGGTAATGCAAAATACAGGTGGAGTTGGCGTCGGAAGTGCGTCTATTGTCCTTGTATTTGCTGTTTTGTGCCTGACTATCTTTTCACTGATTACATTCATTGTCGCTTCAAACGACAGAGCACTTGTAGAGGCTGAAGTAAATCTCGTCGTCGGCTATTATGAGGCTGACACTCTTGCGGAACTCATCTTAGCAGATATCCTGCAAGCAGACGAAATTCCCGCTAACGCACGCGGTGTGGAAATCATGACACATTGGCACAATTCTTTAGAAATGGAAACTGTTTACTTTTACACTCGCATTTCTGACTTCAATGCACTCTATGTTCATTTGGCTTTTCTTGAGGATACGTTTAAAATCCTCAGCTGGCGAATGAGCGATACCGGGCAGTGGGAATACAACCCTGGACTCAATGTTTTTATTGAGGATTAGTATTAATGCATTTAAAATTTTCTGAAAGGTTTGGTCATTAGATAATGATTGATGCTAAAGAAGCGATATTGGAATATTTGAAACGGGCTGTTGAGTTGCGTGTCTCAGACATTTTTATTGGTGCAGGCCGTAAGATAACTTTTAAAGTCAACGGAGCTCTCGTAGCGCAAGATGGCGATATTATCAAGCCTGATGATTCGATGAAACTTATTTCGGGTCTTTATGAGCTTGCAAGCCGCCCTATGACAAGGTATAACGAGTCCGGTGATGATGATTTTCCTGTGACAATTCCGGGGGTGGCAAGATTTCGTGTTAACACCTATCGTCAGCGAAGCACTATGGCGGCTATTATTCGCGTTGTTATGTTTAATATTCCCGACTATAAAGACCTATTCATTCCCGATGCTGTAATGAACATCGCAAAAGAGGTCAATGGGCTTGCTCTTGTCACAGGTCCCGCCGGGAGCGGTAAATCTACAACTCTTGCATGTATCATCGACGCCATAAACAAAACTCGAAACTCACACATCATCACCCTTGAAGACCCTATCGAGTTTCTGCACAGAGATAACGAAAGTCTTGTAAGTCAACGCGAGATTTTCACTGATACCAACTCATATTCGGACGCTCTGCGTGCCGCTCTCAGGCAATCTCCCGACATTATTTTGCTCGGCGAAATGCGAGACCATGAGACTGTCAGAACTGCTATAACCGCAGCGGAGACGGGACATCTTGTCATTTCAACCCTGCACACCATCGGTGCGGCTAATACCATCGACCGAATCGTTGACATCTTTCCGCCTATACAACAACAGCAAATTCGTGTTCAGCTCTCCATGTCTCTCAAAATGGTTGTAACTCAGCGACTCGTCAAGCGCATCGACGGTACAACCGTGCCTGCTTTTGAGGTCATGAGTGCCAATCCGGCTATTAAAAACATTATCCGCGAGGGTAAAACGCATCAAATAAATGCAGTTATCCAAACCTCTTCCGCAGAGGGCATGATTTCACTGGACACCTACATTCTGCAACTTCTCAAAAATGGGGAAATCACCGTCGACACCGCACTTTTAAACGCAAGCAATCACGACCAAATGCAACAGCAAATTACAGCTCTGGGGCTGCGGTAATCTAGTCACCCGCCGCCTGCGGGCGGCACCCTCTTTACTAAAGAATCCAGGGGTCGCCCGGTGTGCGACCCCTACAGGAAACCTCTTTTGTTTGTATTGAAAAGGGTGGGAAGTGGGGGCAATAAAAAAGCACGAGCGCCGACTTGCGACGCTCGATGTGCATTTACATAATGTGAAGATTTATGAGTAATGTTGTATCCGAGAGGAAAAATATTAGAAGTTAGGGTAAATAGTTGTGATGATTTTATCCACTGGAATCTTCATATGGGATATCTTTGTTGAATCACTCTAAGTGTCCATGCCTCCAAACCATTGGTATTGTCCACTCTACACTACTTGAATTTTCATTTGTCGCAAACTTATCAGATTGATATTTATATAACTCTGCAAATCTTTGTTTGTTTTTAAGTAGTTGCTCCTGAGTTCCGTCTTCTGCTACTTTTCCATTTTCTAAAACAATAATTCTATCGGCAAGAAAAACATTAGACAGTCTGTGCGATGTGAAAATAGTCATCTTTCCGTCTGTTATTTTTCTCAAAGCCTCAAAAACTTCATGCTCGGCCTTTGGGTCGAGGTTTGATGACAGCTCATCTAAAATAAGTGCAGAGCGGTTTCTGAACAACACCCTTGCAAGTGCTAGTTTTTGATGCTGACCGCCTGAGAGTTCGATGCCATCATCAGAGAAAAACCTTGTGATGCTTGTTTTAATGCCTTTATCACATTTTTCCCAAATATCATCTGCACCCGCCGCTGATAGTGCTGCTTTGATTCTATCTTCAATGTCATCGTTCTCACTGTCGCAATCTGTATATGCAAAGTTCTCCTCAAGTGTAAAACTTAAGTTTTGCATACCTTGAAAATATACACTGAAATTTGCTCTAATAGAGTGTAATGTATATTCTCTAATATCTTTTCCATTTATCTTTATAACACCTGAATCGGACTCATATAGTCTGAGCAAAAGTTTTATCAAAGTTGATTTTCCTGAGCCGTTTAAACCGACTATTGCAGTTTTTGTGTTTTTATCTAGTGTAAGATTTATGCCATCCAAAGCTTTATCAACTGCTCCAGGATAAGTAAAGCAGATGTTATCAAACTCTATTGAATCAATGCCTTTAAGCTCTAGTTTTCCATCATTTTTTATCTTGCTTTTAAAATCGTTTATACTCTTGAAATTATCTAGTTGCATACGGTTATCATAAACTTGCATTGCAGATAAAGAGAGCATAGATATTGCTCCCCAAAGCTGTGCAGTCAGACCCACAAATAAAGAATAATCACCAACAGTTGCATTTCCACTTATAACACTAAGGGCTATGTCAATGCTTATCAGTGCTATAACTGCTTCGGGTAGAGCTTCCAAAACACATAAAAATACCGTTCTTTTATGTGTTTTTTTTCGTCTTGTATAAAACAAACCTTCCCAAATTCGCTTGTATCTGTGTTTTAGTCTGTATCCTATATCAAATAGCCGAAAATCCTGTGTGAATATTCTCTCGGAAGATATTCCCTGAATATATCCCATTTGCCTCATTCCATTTATCTGTTCTAAGCTCAACATGTATAACGCCTTTGCAAAACCTGCAGCTGCTATTGATGCAGGGATTGCAGCGATTATTAAGGCAACGCTGTAAACTAAGCTCATTTGCGATAGTATTACAAAGGCTAGTAAAAAAGAAAACCCGCTGCTGATAATGCCTATGGTGTTCCATACTACATTGTTTACTGCATATGAATCTCTGTTTGCAGAGTTGAGTTTGTCGTAATACTCTGGGTTGTCAAAATATTCAATATCGGCTTTGAATGCATATTCCATCATTATTTCCGATATTTTTGCATTCATCATATCGTCTTGCATAGTTCTGCAATACTGCATGATGTTCTGCGAAAGTCCTCGCACTATAGCTACGGCACACAATCCAGCTAGTAAAATAATGAGAATATTTTCAGGGTTCACATTAAAAGCTGCTTGCCCTGCAAGCATATTTATAACAACTCGCCCGATAAATATCGCTACTGTTGAAAATATTGGTGTCAGCAATTCAGTAAATATGCGGACTATTGTATAAAATTTTGATGTTTGCCATAATAGGGAAAGACACCATTTTAGCGTCTTTGTAAGTTCTGGAAGATTTTTTACTATATTTTTTGCATTATTGGTCATGGTTGTCCTTAATATCATCGGTTTCTGAATCTTTGTCACTTTCAAAGTGGCTGACAATCTGTTCAAAAGTCTCTTGCGGGGTGTTTTGTTCTAAGTTTAACATAAAAACATCACCTTTTCTTCCTGTTTGAACTGTTTTTGAAATAATAACATCTGTTGGAGCTTCGTACTCATTTAAATCAATTAATATCAAGTTGGGCTCGCAGAGTTTTATCATTAGTTCAACATAGTCTTCGTAAGATGAATCTCTGTTGTTAGTAACTCGAATAAATTCATGATTAAATAAATTATTTTTCTGCACAACATTTTCTGATGCAAACAATGACAAACAAAAATACTTATTTTCAAGAAATAATTTCTGTAGTTCTCTGCGAAATGCCAATGTTTTTTTTTCTGTGCTTAATGCTACTACAACTACATCTTCCGTATAATCGTAAAATATGGAATTACGTGTGTAGTCATAGATTGCTTTAGCATTTAGTTTTTCTCCTGTTGAGGCTATCCATTTTTTCACTTCGGAAGGTTTTGTGTCTCCATCTTTTATCGCTTTTGCGACAAGGCCCGCAAAATAGGCTGTAGCCATACTTGTGCTGTCAATAAAAGCAACACTTGAAGCTTTAGGATTTAACACAACTTCTATTCCGTCGTACGGATTTTCGATATATGCAAACTGACCTTTGATGGTTGCGTTTGTATAATCGTGACACACTCCAATGCATTCATCAAAACATGCCGGATATGATAATTTTCGACTATTACTCGCTCCTGCTATGAGACAGATTCCATTTTTGTGCATGCAGTTCATCGTCCCTGCGAACTCAGCTGAATCGCTGTATTGAGTTGTTCCCATGCTTAGGCTTATAAGTGATACTCCATTGACTATGCACCAGTTCAGGGAGGTTACCAAGTCGTGGAGATTGCACACTCCATCTTCTGTAGATTGTAAAAGTATAAAGTAATCTGCACATGATTGTGAGCCATCTTCAAAATAACGTATACACTCTCCGCCATGAGAAGGGTTCTCAAGTAAACGTGATTCTTTAAGTTGAATCATTTCACCTGAATCTATCATAAAAAACTCTAACTCTTTGAGGTGTTTTGCATGATTTTTTCGGTCAATTGCAGTATCAATTATTGCTGTTATATATTTCATTTGCACCTTAACAATCAACAAATAATTAATTAATGTTTCTCTAAACTAACGACTCTACCTCTGTCTCTCTGCCAAAAATACCTGCGCTCTGCTTTGCATTACTCTGGCTGTTTCTTCTGCTGATCTGCTACCTGCAAAAAAAGGTGTTAAATCATCAGCCAGTACTCTAAACCATAATTCATCCAAAAGAAACTCTGTCTGAGTAAACGGTGTCGCATTTTCTATTAGATACCGCAGTATTGCTTCTGGTTTGTAATCTCTGGGAGCCAGTGGAATAACCAGTCCCCCAAATCCTACTTCATCTCTAAATTCTATGAAACCATGTGAGATTTTATCAATTCCCCAACTCCCATCTTCATCATAACCGTATAGAGGTACAACATTTTCCTCGATTACTGTTTCTAGCAAATCTCTACGCAAAGGAAGAGAGCGAAAATTATCACCACTCCCGGCGTTTAGCAAGTAGAAACGAATGAACTCCCATGCACCTTCTGGGTGATCTGTTGTTGAACTGATACTTAATGTTGGCTCAGCTTGCATCACACGATGTATACCGCCATGTTGTGTGGGAAAACCTATTGGTATGATTTCTTCAACCGAATTAACCATTAGCATAAAAAAACCTGCACCTGAAAAAATCTCATACAGTATTGGTATTTTGCCTCGTCCAAAGTCTACAATATCATCTATTCTTTCTCTTTCAATACCCCTCTCGATTGCATCGTAGAGGATTTTTGCTGTATTTAATATATTTATGAACGTTTCGTTTTCAAAATTCGCCTCAAATGTAGATGTTGATATAAAATAATCTACATCACTGGAAAGCATAAATGAGACAAACCATTGTGGTGTTACATTAAATCCTAGTGGATATTGATACTGTGTGTGGTTATTGTTTCTAAAAGTTTCAAGTAATTTTTCCACTGTCCAATCGTCTATAGTGATATCACCCAGAACCTCAGGCGTACTATAAAGCGATATAATTAGAAAAGTGTTTGCTATCTTATAGAGGGAATTATCGTAATGTTGCAAACTGGATAGAAAGCTAGGTACAAGATCCTCAATACTCAGCAAATCATCGTCTTGAATGAAAGGATTAAGGTTGAGAAGCATTCCTTGATTTGCCATCGTTGTGGCTAAAGCCATTGAAGAATCGTATATTACATCAGGAAGATTCCCTGTTATTAGCTCAATTTGAAAACGCGAAAGCTCTTGTCCAAAATCATCATGCCCTCCAGGTGCAAATGGAGTACTGCTGTGATCTTCTACAATTACCTTATATCTGGCGTTTGCCCTATTAAAAGACGAAACAACCTCTCTGAACTCAGTGTCGATATTTACGCCAGCTAAAGTAAGTGTTATCCGTCCATCTGCAGCATAACGCTCACTTGGCTTTAATATGTATAAACTTAGTTCTTGTTCATTTTCTTCATTCCAGGTGCGTCTAAGGCATGCCACTCTGCCGTTTTCCATTGTTCCTAGGTACTCAAACCATTGCATTCCTACTTCAGTCCAACTGATTAATGTAGTGAAAGTATTTTCTTCAATGTTGTATCCAAACAGGAAACTGTCATCTACCATCATTAAATCGAAAGGATTGTTATTGCCAACATCAGAAATTTGCAGAACATTCCTGCCTAGTGTTGCTACCACTTCTCCTAGCTTACCTTCTGAAACTTTTATTTCCCTTAAAGACAATTCCTGTCCTGACCAATCTAAGAGAACAACTCTGTTATCTGGCAAAATTGAAATATGCCCGAAGAATGTTTCCTCTCGTCGGTTTATTACGTTTATCTCACTTGATTCTAAGTTCACTAAATAAATACTCGACCTAAAATCTTGTAATTCATTGTGCATCACCGATATTACAAGATAATCCTGCACATCAAAAAGCACCTCCAAAACATTGATACTTCCTGAACTATAATTAAATAGAGCTTCAAAATTAATCTTGCTAAGCTCATTTCCATCAAAATCATGTTTCGCATAAAAGGCAGGTATATAGGGAGCATCCTCATCTTCTTCAAGATGATTGGTTGCAAATAATGCTATGATATCGTCATCTGTTATACTTAAACCACCCACACGTATATGTCCGGAAAATTGTATTGTCGTTTCAGTAATTTCCCTGCTGTCTGGATTTATACCAATTACATAGAGCGTTGTTGAAATTACTGTTTCTCCGCTAATTCCAAGCTCTGTTAAATATGTGAATATTTTATCATTATGAACGAAAGTTCCGTCTACAATAGCTCTCCTTGGAAAGTTGACAGGTAGATTTTCAACAAGGTAAAAATGAGTGTCAATATTTACATCGCCCCAAGTACTCAAGGTTTCTGCGCGAGTTCCAGTGATATAATCAGTTTCTTGATCTGTGGGTGGTGAATTATTTGAACAGCCTGCTCCGAAAAGTGCAAGTAATGTTAGAGTTATGATTAATAAAATAAAATGAACTTTTTGCATAATGACCTATATGCCTCCACTTCGCCAAACTATTTGCCCAGACGGTATATCTGAAAATATAGTTGAAATATGATTGTTTCCAGCATCGCTGTCGTTCGAGCAATCACAGAGTTATGTTTATAATGCGCAAGGTCTACTTGTGCAATGACTCTTTTTATAGCGCAAATTCGAAATATTACTCCCACGACTAATTAAACAATCCCACATGTCAACTTTAAGTTTTCGGGAGATACATCCAGACAAAAATATTGCACATACTCAGATTAAGAAAAATTATCTTAGCCTTACAAGCCGAACGTTTTACTCTCAGTTCGGCTTGTAAAAGTGTACAAGGATTGTCAGAAAATGCGTTTACCATGGTCTAAAATTCATCGTTGCAGTCCTTGCACCTATCAAAAACGAATCAAAGTTTGAACTACTTGTGTTAGCACGAAGATTTGATGTCATAACTGTGTGTGGTGTGTTGTTAGGCATGCAATTACAGTTCATACAACTACAGCTACAAGTTACACCAGAACAATTACAACTATAAGCTTCTACTGTATCCATTCGGGTAGAGCGAATTTTTCTTAACTTCTTCATGAGGTTACCTCCTTTCTCAAAAAATAATCCAGTTGAAACTTTGCTGGAGATATGCGTAACATGAAGAACTTTAGCACTATCGGCCGTATAGTGACATTTGTTACTTTATGAACGTCTTTCTGAAAATGATTGCTTTGTCTCAATAATTTGAGTTAACCCATTTATAGTATATATACATATGTCATCAATATCTGACTTAGTAAACTTGAAGTCAAGCATATCTTCAATAAAATGAAGCAAATACACCATTTCACATGGGGTAAGTGGAAATGTCGTTTCAAAGTAATCATCTGTTAACTCGTGAACTGTAAGTGATGGAACATCAAACTTTGTATTTAGCAGATACAATATTTTCAGTTTAATTTTTTCTAATTCAGAACTCTTATTACATAAATGCAATATTATCACCTCACAAACTAAATAATTTGACAATCTGTACCTGCCAGCTTATCTATAATCATTGCAAATAGCATATCCTGCGAAGTTTGTTCCAATATATTCATAACCGAAATCGGGCTGTTTTTAAATCCAAGTTCCACTGCAAGTGACACATCATTTCGGTCAAAACGATTTATCACGACTCGCTTTCTGGATTTAGACTCAGCCAGGTCAAACAGCATATTCGACATGTGATAACAATCCACTGGACAATCAAATTTATATTTACACATTGTGGATATTTCTTGCAAAAACTGAATTGAACACTCATCATACATCGTACAAAAAATGAGGTAATCTGCCATTATGGACTGAAATATGATATGCGGTAATATACCAAATCCTTTTGTTATTTCATCAGATAAGTTTTTTATTGCTCCCGGTATTGTTAAGATGATAATATCGGGACGCTCGTTTTCCGTTAGGTGCTTTATCAAGCGATTAAAGTGTATAATTTTGTCTACAGCATCCACATGAGAACGCAACATAAATCCGGGAAATGAATGAAAATCAAATAGCTCACAGCAGTTTCTTGAACCAATTTGTGTAACTTTGTAATTGTTTTGAAGGAACTTCTTACGAAGTGCCAACGAAACTTCAAACTTATCGGTCTCTTCCCAAAGTCCGGCAATGACTATAATTGGTACGTCAATGTTTTCTATTGCCGGATTCTCCTCAAATGAATCCATTAGTTCATATTGCTCAACATGTGTTAACTGATTTAAGTCCTCAAATATGCAACCTGCTGCTTCACATATATTCTCAAGAATTTTAGTGTTTTGTTTAGATAACTTCGCGGCGCATATAATTTTTTTTACAAATAGAGCAATATCCTCAATATCTTTGATTATTAAGGTTTCCATATTTTCATCTGCATAAAAATATGGAATGAAAATAGTATCTATATCGCTGATCACTGTGTCAAACTCAGATACCACGGTCAAGTCTATTCTCTCAGTTTCCAGTGAAAAAGTTTGCCCCACTAAACCCCAGCCATAAGGTGAAATTAAAGCCTTAATTCGAAATGTCTTATCAAGCAACGATGCATGCCTCAAAAAAGGATCAAACTCTGCACTATACGGATATACGCCTACTAGATCTAGTTCCATTTTCATCCTCTTTCACATTTTATTCGAAACTATTAATTGATACACCAAAGTCTTTGAGTAAAAGATAATCCTTCAGTTGAAGCTCTGCTTGGTTTTTGATTGCCTCACAATGGCTTCGCTTGAATTCCGCACACAAATACCCGTTATTGTCACAATGTTTTACGCATATTTGGCAGTGCCTTATTGCCCAACAGTTTTTACAATCTTCCTCAGTCAGCTGCCCAATATTTAACATATCTTTTGCCTTATTGATGTCAAAACCATCATTGAGATTCCCAATTTTCATTACCGCTGATGTCTCACTTACACGTTCACAAGGATAAAAATCGCCATCAACACCGATAAACAATCTTTGACCGCCTGGAATGCAAGGCCCGCCTGGTGCCATTACATCCGAGAGTTCAGTAAATATGGTCATGTCATTTTTTAGTTTTGAATACCTGGTTATAATTTCCCTTTTTGCCACCTTTGATACATTTTCATGCGGATATCGATCAAGTAATGACAAATAAACTTTTAGGTTGTGATGCTTGTCCTCGCTTATATAAGTATCGCTTGGCACAACCTTTTCAATACTGTAGATATCCTCGATAATCCCACTCATAATTTCTGAACTTTTGAATATATGATTGTCAGTGAACAAAGTATGCATGTCGTTACACGAGTATCTTGGGTCGATGACAACGTTGAATAAAATTCTTTCAAATAATGTCGGATAATATTTTTTTATTTCTTCTAAATTTTTAATTATTGTCGCAAATGTTCCCTCACCTGTTGTTGCAAATTTTCTGGATCTATCATGAATTTCTGATGTGCCATCTAAACTGATAGTAATACTGAAATTATGGCTTGATAAATATTCTGCAATTCTCGGCGTTAATAAAGAACCATTGGTTGTAATCGGAAATTTAAGATTCTTTCCAAAGAACTTTTTCTCAGCATATTCCACAATACATTTAATTAACTCAAACTCCAGTAGTGGTTCTCCTCCATAAAACCCTACAGTCGAAGTATCGCGACCTACTGAGTTGGCAACATAGAAATCAACCGCTTTAAATGCTGTTTCCATTGACATTTTTTTAGGAGAATGCTCTCTTTGATATTGAAAATCTTTTGCACCATATGAGCAGTAAGCACATCTAAAATTACACTCTTGAGTTATCTGTAAGGTCATTTGGTTGATATTTCTTTTGAGTGAATTTTCTAAAAACTTGCTCTGTGAGTGCTCAATCTTTCTTGGACGTTTAGTTGATAACAAACCTTGTTTTTGCAAGCGTTCTATACTTTCTTGTACATTTTGACTTGCAGGTGTATTCATGACCCCGCAGTATTGCATATCCTCAAGATAAGCATATGTTTCATCACTAAGTTCAATAAATGAATTTGTATTTACATCATAAACATAATTGTTCATGGGCGTTTTTATTAAATGAATAAATGGAAGATTTTGTTTAATCATTTTGCTTACCTCTTAAAATTGAATACTCTCAGACTTAATAAAAAGTGAAACTCCATCCTACTTCTGGCAATCTGAATTCTTTTACACTCTTCAAAAATTCTCTTTTGACCGAATTGTGCCAACCTTCGAAAGCGGGCTTCAAGGAAATCTCTACATCAATAAGATTCGAGCTCTTTTGCGTAATACAAAATTTTCGAATAGCAAATTGCATGGACTCATTTGTATGTTCGACTATACTGCTTAGAACACAAACACTTATTTTTTGTCCATCTTCTGTTGTTATGAAGTTGCAGAGGTGAGTACTTATTAATTTCAACGTATTAGTAGTAGCACCACATTCGCACTTTGCTTCAGTTAAAATTCCCGTGTCGCCCGTCAAAACTCTCAACAATGGCATTGCATGATTTGTTAGAGATGTAATGCAAATCTCTCCGATTTCATCAAAAACCGATTTTCCATCTTTAATTACTTCAACAACCACATTATTCTCTAATATATGAAGCGAATCATGACCGCATTCGTAAGCAATTGTGTTAAACTCTTCCAAGTTATATGAATATGCAAGTTCGACTTGAAACACCTCCTGGATAAGTTTTCTATGGTCATCGCTCAAAAACTCTCCCGTCAATTCAATATAAACTAAAGTATTAGGCACGGTCAGATTTTCGCTCTTAATTGTTTCGGCAAGTAAAACTGCAACACTTGGTTGTAAGTAAAGCCCATTAACCCCAAAATCGTCCATTCTTTTTAGATAGTCACTTATTTTTGAACTTGAAAGCCCCCTGTGGGAAAATAAGATATGTGCGCCGTCATGACTTAAAAATGTATCCTTATGTTCGGATAATTTATTACCTATATAAAAGGTACCATAAAAACTACAAATTTTCGATAGTGGTGAGACGTTTCTTAGATCTTTTCTGAACATGTTGAAGTAATCCGTTGATTTGCCGTTATCACCACCGCTCCAATAAATCTTCATAAAATGACCTGACGAACTTATAGTTCTTCGTAGTTCAAGCTTTTCATTCCACGGAAAATATTGACAGCAATCAGCAATAAATCGACTTTCATCGCTTTGCAGTTCATCCCTTGAAAGAAATGGAATTTGTTCAAATGCTTGCATTGTATTGATTTTTTCTGTGTTAATCCCTTTTTCATCAAAAAGCCGATGGTAATATTCAACCTCTTTATATGCGTGTGAAATGATACTATTGAGTTTTGGAATCATATCTTTTCCTCATGAATGTGATTATTATATCTTACTGGAGGCTCCGAACGAATGCGCTCATTATCTTTCGGCCATGTTTGTAATAGTCGTGAATTCCTAAGTACTTTCACTGATTCTGGAATTTCAGGTTGATGGAATACGAAGAAACAAAATCTTGCAGTGTATTCAGCCACCAGCATGGCACACGCACTCAAAATACACCCATAGGTTGAAATAAATTTACTCATGATATCAAATTTCTCCTTCAAAAATTTTTTGGCACACTGCCTATAAAGGAGTGTACCAAAAAGTGTCATTAGATTTCGCCAATGTAGTGAAAAGGCCGATTTTTGTAGTAAATTGCTATTTTTTGTTTTCAGCCTGTTCAGTATCAAAAAGCAAAACCCTAAGATTAAACCTATCGTCGCTATAATCAACATTGTATATGCCGTCATTTTCTGAAACAACTCCCATAATACTTTGAAGCCCTATACCTTCTGAGCGGTGATTTTTCTTAGAAGACATGATACCACCTTTGGTGTTAGTTACTATGTCCCCCACGTATGGGTTGGTTATTTGAATTGAAAGGGTTCCTTGCTCTGACTTCACGGTTATTTCAACGACTTTCTTTTCAGCATCTTCAATTTTCTCGGTAGCTTCTATTGCGTTATCCAGGGCAGTGCCAATTATTTGGCAGACAACCACCGAGTCTAGGTTTAGATTATTTGAAATATTCAAGTCCGTTGAAAAATGTATTTGATTTTCATTCGCAATACCAAATTTGTAGTTGATGATGGAATCAATAACCAAGTTACCGCTCTTCGCCGGGCCATCGTATGCGTCTATCTCGTCTAATATTTTCGTAATATGATTTTGGACACTTTCTATATTTTGATTCTGTATCCCTGTTTTAAATCCTATGAGAAGATTTTTTATATCATGCTTTGTTTTTGATACTAACTTTATGGATCTCTCTGCCATAACGTATTGATAACGGAGATGGCTCAGCAGCTCCTCTAGGTAGCGATTTTTAACCTCAACTTCATAATCCGAGAGTATTTTTCCGTAAACAGTCAACACTGCAATAGCCGTTGTCATGACGACGAGTGATGAGAATATGTCTAATGCAGTATGATTGCGTTGAAACAGAAAATTGTAAAGCACCAGTAAATTCCCGATGGGTAGCGCAATGAGCACTATCCACCTTTTTATGCTGATTGGTGGGAGCTTTCGATTTTCTGCGATTCTTGAAATGGTTCTCGCTATTATTGCAAATTGCGTCCTTGAAAGCATAAGCCCTATGATAAATGCAGGTGTGCCAAATTGCATATCATAGGGTGAAATATTTCCAAAAATGGCTATAGCATAACTTACAATAAACTCACTTACTATAGCAGCAATCAAGAGAAACACTGTGAAGATTAAGCGATTTGTGAGACTGCCTGAAAACAAAAGGGCTATCACTGTAAATGTGAAAATACTCACGGTTATATTCAACATTGCACTGTTTGCAAACATAAGAAAAAAGTTTATAAAAACAAGTGCTATACCAATGCCATATGTCACTGCACGACTATGCTTCCGGCTAAATATTGCCGAATAATATGAAAAAACTACTACTAAAAAAATTGCACTCGCTACAATATAAGCAACCCACGAAAGAATATCATATCCCATATTTAACCACCTTGATAGCGAAAGTAGGCGAGTTTTGTAGTTTCTCTATATTTTTTGCTGATATTCAGGGTTTGCCCTGATATAATTAAATTCTGAGAGGTCATCTTATCCATATGCGAAAAATTGACTATATATGACCTATTTATGCGACAAAACAAATCTTTTGGCAACTGTTTTTCTGCTGCATTGAGTTTGCCGTAATATGAATGTTCCTGTGTAGTAGTATGCAGTTTTACCTTTCTATTATCACTTTCAATAAACATTATTGATTTCATCGGCACATAAGTTTTATCGCCTTTGTTCTCAAATACAAAATCGGGAAATGGGGTCACAAAGCGCCGACTTAGCACATGCTTTATCGCTTTAGTCATCTTGATATTAAAGTCTGTTGCTTGAAATGGTTTTTGAATAAAAGTAAATGCATGTAAATGAATTAGTTCTGCGAAATAGGAGCTATGGCCTGAAATATAGATCAGGAGCGTTTGGTCATATGCAGGGTCATCTCTCAATCTCTGCCCCGCAGCGACTCCTGAAACTTTTCCCATTTCTATGTCCATCAGAACGATGTCAAAGACATCACCGGATTCTTTCAAGTACTCAAAGAATTTTTCAGCGGAAAAAAAAACATGGATATATACTTTCTCTTGCATCGAGCGGCTTAAATTTAAAACAAATTGTTCTATCTCCCCAGTTAAACTAACATTGTCGTCACATATTGCTATACTGATCATTTCTTGCCTCGCTTAGATACCCGTGTGTTCTTCGACACTATTGGCTTATAATTGCTAACTAAAGTATATAAAAATATTTCGTTTATGTATAGTCCTTATATTGATTTTTTATTATCATTATTCATTGTGAAATTTGCAAAACTTACAAAATTCGATATATTCATTACATTTCAGTTCTTATACTAAGTTTTTATGGTACTATTGATTTTTAGTAATAATCTGACAAGGGGAACATATGTTTAATAAATTTGCCTTAAAGATAACGGAAAGCCTTGTGGAAAATAGCGTCATAAATGAGGTGGATTCTGAGATTTACGTTTTTGGATTTAAAAACGGCTTTGTAATTCTGTTTAATATAGCTGTTACGTTGACGATTGGGTTTATTCTTGGAATGCCGCTTGAAAGTCTGTTATTTCTATTTGTGTTCATACCCCTGCGGTCGTGTGCAGGCGGAATCCATGCCTCAAATAATACTCGGTGTTTAATTCTATCTGCTATTGCCGTTGTGTTGCTACTCATAGCTGCAAATATGATTATGACCGTTGTAAATATTCCAATGATTGTGATTACAGCTGTTGTCTGCGTGGCTGTTTTGTATATGCTTTCTCCGGTTCAAGATGCGAACAAGCCTTTAGATGATGATGAAATTAAGCTATATAAAAAACGCACAACAAAAATTTTATGCGCTGAGTTTGGTTTATTACTTATTTTGTCGCTATTTGGTTTTAGGCTGGCATCGATTGTTCTGACTCTTACCTTACTTTTCGTGTGCTTCTCAGTTTGTGCAGGTGCATTGAAGAATAAGATTAATAATGCAGGTTGAATCTTATGTATAGCTGGGAATACATCATGGCGACTACGAAATTGAATGTACTGTCTGTGTCTAAGATTATGACGAAGAGTGTTTTTTTGGGGGGTGTACATTGTAGAGAGATGTCCGGGCGGCCCGCGGATTTTCGCCTAAAACTGCCAGACATTGTTCACTAAAGAGGGTCAGAGACTAAAACAGCGACATTTGGCTACTAGTGGGCAAATCTCTCAATGCGCCAATGCTTTTTAGTTGAGCTATTATGTTTTTGTTTACGCTCGGACATGCCGCTAAAATCTCCTGCTCCGAGACAAATTGTCTGCTTTTTCTCTGCTCTGCCAGATCGAATGCGGCGGTTTCGCCCATTCCGCTTATTGCTGCGAATGGTGGGCGTAGGGTCTTTTCATCTACTATCAGGAACTTTTCGGCATCTGACTCGTAGATGTCTATGTTTGTGAACTGAAAACCTCGTTTGTAAAACTCGTAGCAGGACTCCAAGGTCGTCAGTTGGTTATCGTCTTTGCTTGTGGTTGCTTCGGTGTTTGCTTTTAGTTCTTCGATTTTGCGTTTTACTTTATCAATGCCCTTTGTCATTGTTTCAGCGGCAAAACTTTTTCTGCGTCTGTAAAAATGTGCGCTGTAAAATTCCAGAGGGCGGTGCATCTTGAACCATGCTATACGGAAAGCTATGTCTACATAGGCTACGGCGTGTGCTTTTGGGAATAGGTAGCTTATCATGTTGCAGGAGTCGATATACCATTTTGGCACTCCGAGCGCTTTCATCTCCTCATCCATGCCTGATGGAATTCCTTTGCCTTTTCTGATATTTTCTGAGACTTTAAATGCCGCTCTGTCTTTCATTCCTTTGGAAATGAGGTAGAGCATAATGTCGTCGCGGCTACTTATTGTCTCGGCAACTGTTGCTGTTTTATTTTCTATCAGGTCTTTTGCGTTGCCCAGCCAGACGTTTGTGCCATGTGAAAATCCTGAAATTCTGATGAGAGCGTCAAAGTCTTTTGGCTTTGTGTCGCAAAGCATTTGACGCACAAACGGCGTGCCGAACTCAGGTATGCCGAATGAACCTGTCTCTCCTATTATCGGGTCGTCTGCGGGTAATCCCATAACTGTTGGTGTTGTGAAAAGCGCCATTGTGTCCGGATCATCGAGTTTTATTTCGTCTGCATCTATGCCTGTCATGTTTTCGAGCATTTTAAGCATTGTGGGGTTGTCGTGTCCCAGTACATCGAGCTTTATCAGGTTATCTTCCAAAAATCCATATTCATAGTGGAGTGTTGTCACTCCTTTTTCGCTGTCGTTTGAGGGGTATTGTGCGGGGCAAAAGTCTGAGAGATCCATATCTTGGGGTATTACTATTAACCCACCGGGGTGCTGCCCTGTTGTCGCCTTTACCCCAAGGCAACCGCTGAGCAGTCTGTTTTCTTCGGCTCTTGATACATTTTTTCCGGTAACTTCGAGATACTTCTTCATTGCTTTATATGCGTTTCTTTCTTTTAGCGTTCCGATTGTACCGGCTCTAAATACATGCTCTTCACCAAACATCTCATATACATATTTGTGAGCTTCACTTAGGCTGTCGCTCGCTATGTTCAGATCTATATCCGGCACTTTGTCGCCGTCAAAGCCCATGAATGTTTCAAAGGGTATATTAAATCCGTCTTTTGCGTAATCGCTTCCGCAACTTGGGCATTTCTTGTCGGGCATATCTGCACCGCAGGCGTATGACTCGGAGAACTCTGAATTTTTGCAGTTGGGGCATCTGTAGTGCGCCGGCATTGGGTTTACTTCTGTTATTCCTGCGAGGTGCGCCACCATGGAAGAGCCGACACTGCCTCTTGAACCGACACGGCTGTGTTGCTCTCGCAGATATGACACAAGTTTTTGTGCCGCCATGTAGATGACACCGTAACCCAGCCCTAAAATATCGTTTAGCTCATATTCAATGCGCTCTTTGATTATCACGGGCATGTTCTCTCCGTATAGCTCAACACTTTTATCAAACACGAGCTTTCTTAGGTTTTCTGTGCTGTTATCAAGTGTTGGCACGTAGAGCTTTCCACCCTCCGGGAGAGGGTTTACTGTTTCACACATTTCGGCAATTTTTTGGGTATTTTTTACTACTACTTCAAATGCTGTCTCCTTACCGAGATAGCTGAATTCTTCAAGCATTTCAACCGTTGTTTTAAGGTATAACGGCAAACTGCTTGTCGCATCTTTGTAACCTTTTGATGTCTGTAATATTTTGCGATACACCTCATGCTCAGGGTCTAGGAAATGCACATCACCGGTTGCCACAACGGGTTTATCTAGTTTTCTTCCCAGCTCCAACACTTTTCTGTTTAAATCTCGCAGTTCTTCTTCTGTGTTTGGTTCAAATTTATCACTCATTATCATGAAGTTGTTATTGCATATCGGCATTATTTCAAAATAGTCATAAAATGAGGCAAGTTCTTCGATTTCCTCATCGCTCTTTTTCTGTACTATTGCCTCGAAAACCTCTCCGCTTTCACATGCCGAGCCGATTATCAGCCCTTCACGAAGCTGAGTTAGCTCACTTTTAAATATTATCGGTCTTGTGTTATAGTTTTCAAGATGACTCTTTGTGACGAGTTCGTATAAGTTTTTCATGCCTGCTTGGTTTTTAACCAGCAATGTGATATGGTTGTATCTGCGTTTCATCTCCCTTGAATCATTGCGGAAATAACCCTCTACTCCGTAGATTATTTTTATATCGCTTTTTAATCTTGATGCCGCCACTGCCGCCGTTGGGAACGATTGAAGCACTCCGTGGTCTGTTATGGCTATGGCGGGATGCCCCCATGCGGCGGCTTTTTTTATTGCATCTACTGTGTCTGTGAGTGCATCCATTTCTGACATTTTTGTGTGCAGGTGCAGTTCGATACGCTTTTCCTCGGCGGTGTCCATTCTCTGTTCAGGTTCGTATGGTACTATGTTCTGCGGGTCTAGTACGAGGTCATTGTCGTACTTGCTTATACTGAGATTTCCCGAAATAATCAGGTGCATTCCCTGTTTTATCGACTGTGCCACTTTTGTGGCTTTGTCATATGAGTTTTTATCCTCGCCGCGCATGAATTTTGTAATGGTTATAGAACTTGTGTAGTCTGTAATGTCGAAGTTTATCAGCCATGCATTTATTTTTTCTATAAACCTGTTTCTTATGGAAAATACTTCTCCGCTCACCGTAACTCGCCCCAAGTCAAGATCTACCTCACTCAGGGGGATAGGTTTTACCTTTGTCGCTCTGCCCAAGATTGCGGGGTTTGGTGGTTTTGCTGAGTTTTTCTTGCTTGCGGCATACTTGGTGGCGGTGGGTTTTGCGGGTGGCTTTGGTGGAGTGCTTGTGGGTGTGGTCGGTTGGCTGTTGTCTGCAATTGGCACGGGCGACCGGGGACGGTCGCCCCTACGGTTTTCGTCTGAAAATGCCGGTGCTGCTCCGGTGGCTGTGGCTGTGACACTTTTTAAGCCGAATTCGTTTTTTATCAGTTCTTCGATTATTCCTATTTCAAACGGGGGAACATCGTTTACCAGAGCCAGCACAAGGCTCATTGTCTCTTGTTCACTATTTACTTTCACAGAAGTTACCCGTGCCGAGCTGTAGTCGGAAGCGAGACTGCTGTTTTCTCTTATGAAGGGAAACATTTCAAATAACGGTACCGGATTCAAGTGTACGCCTCCTCTAACAATCTATTTACAATTTCATTGATGGGGTATTTCCCCAGTTTTTTGCCTTTTGCGAATATTATTGCCTCATTGCCTGCGCCTGCTATGCCGTAGTCTGCGTGGGCGGCTTCGCCGGGGCCGTTTACTTCGCAGCCCATAATTGCGATTGTCAGGTTTTTGTAATCGTCGGTTAATCTCTGCTCCACTTCATTTGTTATGCCTATTATGTCTATGTTGCATCTGCCGCAGGTTGGGCAGGATATTATGTCTGTGCCTTCGCGCAGACCCAGTGCTTTTAGGATTGCTTTTCCTGCTATTATTTCACGCTCAGGTGCTGCTGTCAGCGAGACTCTCAGGGTGTCGCCTATGCCGTCCAGCAGTAGTGCGCCAATGCCTATTGCGCTTTTTATTATACCGTTATACTCTGTTCCCGCTTCTGTGACTCCTATATGAAATGGGTAGTCTGTCTGCTGTTTCAGCTTTCTATACGTTGCGACTGTGAGTGCAACGTTTGAGCTTTTTGCTGAAAGCCAGATGTCGTTGAAGTCGTATTTGTTTAGCAGTGCGACGTGGCTCATGGCGCTCTCTACCATAGCATCCGGTGTCACCCCGCCGTATTTTTCCAGAAGTTTTTTTTCAAGACTTCCGCTGTTTACACCTATTCTTATTGGAATGTTTTTTTGCTTGCATGCGTCCGCAACGGCTTTTACATTGCTTTCTCCGCCTATGTTTCCGGGGTTTATGCGTATTTTGTCCGCACCTGTTTCTATGGCGCGTAGGGCTAATTTATGGTTGAAGTGAATGTCTGCAACCAGTGGGATTTTTATGTTTTCTTTGATTTTAGCGATTGCATTTGCCGACTCCGGGTTGGGTACTGCAACACGGATAATATCGCAACCGAGTGCTTCGAGTGACTTTATCTGCTCTGTTGTCGCCTCAATGTCGTCGGTTTTGGTTGTTGTCATTGATTCGATTGTTATGTAATCGTATTTCATCACATCACCTAACCCGTTATTATGTTTACTATGTCGTTGTACATTATGAAAACCATTAGTCCGATTAACAGTAAAAATGCTCCCGTGTTTATGTAGCCCTCGTACTTGGGATCCAGTGGGCGGCGGGTGGCTTTCTCGATTATCCATGAGATTATTGTGAACAGGATTCTACCACCGTCCATTGCGGGGATAGGCAGCATGTTGACAATTGCTACGTTTACTCCGATGAATGCCGCAAAATGCACTATTGACAAGAGCGCAATGCCAAAGTTCGGGGCTTGCTGCCCGACTTCATGCATTACGTTTACGATACCGACAGGTCCTGCCAGATCTTGTATTCCTGCATCTCCTGCAAACATCATCATTACGCTCACACGAATCATACGGACAAAGTTGAAAGTACGATAGACTGCAAATTCAATGTTGTTCGTAAATGATGGTTCCATCACTTCAAATTGCAGACTATAGCGAAAACGCTCTGCGCCGTCGATTAAAATTGGACGGCTTTCAAATTCGAAAAACTCTCCGTTTCGCTCAACGATGTAAATAATGGGGTTGCCTGCGGTTAAATTCAGATTCCGAAACATATTCAAATCTTCGTGGAAGAAAAGCCGCTCGCCATTTAGGGACACCAGCCTGTCACCCACCTGAATCTCGCTTTGCCCCAACTCAGGGAAGTTGTCCGCGACGCTGTATATCGTTGTTGTGCTAAAGCCCTGAGCACCTATTGTGAGCAGGAGCACCATTATGAATGCCGCAACAAAGTTTGCCATACTGCCTGCCGCAAGGATAGCAATTCGTCTCAGGCGGCTCTGCGATAAGAATGAGCGTTTGTCAGGTTCTTCGCCCTCTTCATGTTCGCCTTCCATACTGCAAAATCCGCCGAATGGGAATAAGCGAAGCGAATAGAGGGTTTCTTTTCCCTGTTTCCAAAGAATTTTCGGTCCCATACCGATGGCGAATTCGTTTACTTTGACTCCCATGGATTTTGCCGCCACGAAATGTCCAATTTCGTGTATGGCTATGATTACACCAAATGCCAATATTCCGATTACAATAAACATTTATTTGTCCTATCTTCTATATATTGGGGTATTTCCAGGAAACCGATTTTTCCGTTTAGAAATAGTTCTACTGCTTCTTCGTTTGCTTCGTTTAGTATTCTGCATGTTTTTGGACCTTGTTTTGCTGCTCTGTAGGCTAGTTCCAGGCATGGGAATGTGTCCGGGTCGGGTTTTTCGAATGTTAGTTTGCCTAGCTTTGCAAAATTTATTGGTTTTGTCAGAGATGTTTTGCGTTCGGGGTATGTCAGTGCATATTGGATTGGTAGGCGCATGTCGGGGGTTGAGAGCTGCGCTATCACACTTCCGTCTGTGTATTCTACCATGGAGTGAATTATGCTTTCAGGGTGGATTATTACTTCAATTTTGTCGGGAGGCATACTGAATAGATGCATCGCCTCTATTAGCTCCAGTCCTTTGTTCATCATGGTTGCAGAGTCTATTGATATTTTTTCTCCCATGTTCCAGTTTGGGTGTCTGAGTGCTTCTTTGGGGGTTATATTTTCGAGTTCTTTGCGGGTTTTCCCTCTGAACGGACCGCCTGATGCGGTTAGGATTAGTTTGCTTATTTGGTGGCCTTCATTCAGGCATTTGCCCTCATCAGAACTTCGGGACATATTTTTTGTTTTGTTTTCAATGCATTGGAATATTGCCGAGTGTTCGGAGTCTACGGGGATTATTTCTGTACCGTATCTGCGTGCTGTTTGCATTACTTGTTCGCCTGCACAGACCAGCGGCTCTTTGTTTGCCAGTGCTATGCGTTTGCCTGTCTCACATGCCGCAAGTGTCGGGGCGAGCCCTGCCATTCCGGAGATTGCCGTCACTATTATGTCTGCTCCGCTGTTTTTTGCTATGTCTATTAGTTTATCTTCGCCGCCCGGCTCACTGCTTAAAATTGCTGTTTCGGGCTTGAATTTGTTTTTTTGCTGCTCGAACAGCTCCAGGTTGCTGTGTGCGGTCATGGCTATGACTTTATAGCCCAGTGATGCCGCTACTTCCAGCGTTTGCGTGCCTATTGAGCCTGTTGAGCCCAGAATTGTCAGTGTTTTCATTTCTTGTTCCTTCTGCTTGATTCTCGCAGATGATAGGCAATTTGCTCTGATTTTTTCGAGCCATCGGGATCTACACCGCTGTTCTCGAAAAAATCAGAACAAACAGCATATCATCTGCTACCTTTGTGAATTACAATAGTTACAAAATTATCATCAGTAAATACACCGTTGGTGCGGAGAATATCATGCTGTCGAAGCGGTCTAACATGCCGCCGTGGCCGGGGATTAGGTTTCCGTAGTCTTTTATGCCCAGGTTTCGTTTAAGTTTTGAAAACGCTAAGTCGCCTGTTTCTGTTATTACCGAGCCTACCAGCCCTATTGTCAGCAAAACCGGTACATTTATTGTCATTCCTGTAAAATGTTGCATTATCATGCCGTATGCGAATATGCCTGCTGTGCCTATTATGATTCCGCCGACGCAACCTGCTATGGTTTTGTTCGGGCTTATGTTTGGGAACGGTTTGCGTTTTCCTATGGCTACGCCTACGAAGTATGCGCCTGAGTCTGTCAGGATTGTTACTATTATCGGGAACAGTACCAACCAGTTGCCCCATGGCATAACTCTTAACCAGTATAGGGTTGATAGTGCCAGTGGTATTGGGATTATTGCCAGGATTGGCAGTAAAATTTTTAGTTTGGGGCAGTCTGTCACTTTTCTTGCGCGGAATAGTTCAATGGCGATTATTATGGATATAATGGCTATAGTGCCTGCAAGCACAATCTGTGGGAGAAGTATTAAGATTGCCAAAAAGATTGGTAGCAAAACTATAGCTGATATAATACGTGTTTTCATGTTTCTGACTGTTCCTCTCAAATTTGGAAAAGAGTGTGCGCTCTTTTTCAAATTGCTCCGTAGCGGCGTTCTCTGCTTTGATAGGCAATTATCGCCTTGTCCAGTTCTTTTTCGTTGAAGTCAGGCCATAGTGCGTCTGTGAAGTAGTATTCTGAGTATGCGGATTGCCATAGCAGGAAGTTTGATACCCGGTGCTCTCCGCTTGGGCGTATTATCAAATCGGGGTCGGGAATGTCTGCTGTGTATAGGTATTTTGAGAATTTTTCTTCCGTCAACGACCCGATTGTCTCTTCCATTTTTTTGGTGCTTTCTGTATTTGCGTTGCTTTCGATTATTTGTTCTGCGGCGTAGCTTTTTACCGCTCTTATAATTTCATCTCTGCTTCCGTAGTTTAGACAGACGTTTACTTGAACTCCGTCAAAAGTTTTTGAGAGTTCTTCTGCCTCTGCTACAAGCTCTTTGAGCTTTGGCGAGAGGACTGTCACATCTCCCAGAAATTTCATTTTTACTTTGTCTCGCTCCATTTTGCCAAGTGCTTCGATTATATATTTTTCCAGAAGTTGCATTATTTTTTCCACTTCTTCCGGTGGGCGCTTCCAGTTTTCTGTAGAAAATGCGTAGACTGTGAGATACTCTATACCGATGTTTTTACAGTATGTTGCTATGCGCCGAAATGTCTCCGCTCCGGCGGCGTGGCCTGCGGTGCGGGGCAGGGAGCGTTTTTTTGCCCATCTGCCATTGCCGTCCATCACTATTGCGATATGGCGTGGAAGCTTTTCAGGCTCCCACGCCGACTGAGTTTTCTTAAAAAGCTTACGCATTAGATTTCTTTGATTTCCTCTTCTTTACGTTTTGCGACTTGTGTCAATTCTTCGATGTATTTGTCTGTCAGTTTTTGTAAGTCTTTTTCTGTGAGAACCATGTCGTCCTCTGTGATTTCGCTTGTTTTAAGCTGTGCTTTGTAAAAATCTACCGCACTGCGCCTGATGTTGCGGATTGAGACTTTTGCATCTTCCGCTTGTTTGTTTACTTGCTTTATTAAATCTTTGCGGCGCTCTTCGGTGGGTTGCGGGAATTGAAGGCGGATAACTGTTCCGTCGTTGGCGGGTGTGATTCCGAGGTCTGATGCGAGCAGAGCTTTTTCGAGAGGTTTCAGACTGCTTTTATCCCATGGTGTAATCATGAGTGTTCTTGGGTCGGGTGTGGAGATTCCTGCTATTTGGTTTATGGGGGTGGGGGTGTCGTAGTAGTCGACTTTCACTTGGTCGAGAATTGAGGGGTTTGCACGTCCTGCACGAACTGTCACATAACTGTTTTGCAGGGCTTCTACGGTTTTCTTCATCTTACTTTCATATTCTTCGTACACGATATTTCCTCCTGATTTTTTTGTATTTTAATTAATTCCACAATTTCTTCACGGGACACCCGGTGTGCGTCCCATACATTAATTTCTTCCATTTTACCCTACGCGTGAGCCTATTTTTTCGCCCATTACTGCTCTCACTATGTTTTCGGGGTCCTCCAGTGCGAAAAGCAGTACCGGGATTTCATTTTCCATTGAGAGTGATGTGGCTGTTTGATCCATAACCATGAGCCGTCTTTCAAGCATGTCTGCATAGGAGATTGCTTCGATTTTTGTGGCACTTGGGTCTAGTTTGGGGTCTGCTGTGTATACTCCGTCTATGTTTTTTGCGAGTAGTATAACATCTGCGTTTATCTCGGCGGCACGTAATACTGCCGCTGTATCTGTGGAGAAAAACGGATGGCCTGTTCCGCAGCCAAAGATAACTACCCTGCCTTTTCGTAGGTGCCTGTCAGCCCTCAGCCTTATGTATGGCTCTGCCACTGCTGAGATTTGAAGTGCTGTTTGCACTCTTACCGACACTTCAAGCTGCTCAAGCATGTCGGCTACTGCGAGGCAGTTCATGACTGTCGCCATCATGCCCATGTGGTCGGCACGTGTGCGCTCCATCTTGCCTTCGCCGTCTTTGATTCCTCGCCAGAAATTTCCGCCTCCGACAACAACTCCGACTTCAACCCCCATCGAAACGCATGTTTTGATGGCTTTACAGACACTTCTGATTACGTCAAAATCTAAGCCCGTTTTCTTGTCTCCGGCAAGTGCTTCGCCGCTGACTTTGAGTAGTACACGTTTATACGCAGGTTTTTTACTTGGCAAGTGCATCACCTCTTTCTTTCTCTTAGGGTACCATAATTGATTCATTTTTTCAATGACTACGTGATAAATAATCTTAACCCGGCGGGTCAGCGATTAGGATAGATGTCCAGTCTCGTTTTTTGTAGAGAAATCTTTGGATTACTACGCAGTTTCGCTTGTCTCTCACAGTGTAAAACACAAGATAGTTGAGCACAGGCATAAGGCGTATGCCTGATTGTGCAAGGGTTTCATCGCGAACTAATGCGTATCTCTTAGGCATATCACTCAGCGACGCTATTGCCTCTTCCGCTTTATCTAATAAGCGATTTGCCGCTGATGGGTTTAGCAATTGCTCATTTATGTATCTTGCAGCTTCAAGTATGTCTCTCTCAGCGGGTGCTGTGATTTCAATGTGATACACTTAATTTAATTCCTTTCGGATGTCTGCCATGGCATCGGAAAATGGGCGAACTTGTCCGGCTTTTTCTGCTTCCATCCCCTCATTTAACAAGCGGTGCAGTTCAAATTTACCGCACAGTTTTTCGTAAGATTCTACGCTCAACACAACAAGGTCGCCCTTGCCGTTTCGTGTTATGAACACAGGTTCATTATGCTCATTGCAAAATCCGGAAATTTCATTATAGTTATTTCTAAGGTCTGCACTTGGGCGAATCGTAGGCAATGTTTTTCACCTCCATATGAATATAGTAATATTCTATCAGAATACTACTATATAGTCAAGAGTGTGTGGTTTTGTGTACACGCAAAAGTCTGTACAAGCAACTCAAATATCAGATTACTACAAAGGTAGCAAGTGATGGGGCTGTTTGCGAAATATTTTTTCGAGAACAGCGGTGTAGATCCCGATGGCTCGAAAAAATATTTCGTAAATAGCCCATCACCTGCGGGGACAAGGCGCAAGCGCAATGTAAACAGCAAACAGAGGTCAATGGATTCTGCGACTACGCGCAGAATGACGAAGGGTTTGAGGCGTTTTCCGGCACAGTGTGAGCAGTAACCCGATTTCAAGCGAGCTCAATCCTCAGATTCAGGCACAAATGGCTTACGTGTGTCGACATGCTAAAGTGTGTTTTGTTTGACTTTCGCTCCAAATGTTGCAATACAAATGCCGCCAAAGTGTGGTTTTTCAACACTTTGACGGCATTTTCACACTTTAAATGTGTATTGACAACGAGTGTTTTATAGGCGTATAATCGACATAAGCACAGAGCGTTAGGGCGGTACGAATTTTTGACGTTTCGGGGCTTGCTTCTCAGAAGGGAGGGTAGATGTTATCTAACCGGAGGGAGGTGGAATAATGACGGCATATGAAGTGTTGATGGTTGCGGTGAAAATCGCACGCCTGATATATGACATAGTAAAATCCCGTAATGACCACAAGAACCGCAGGGTCAGCAAGCGCAGAAGAAACAGAAAGAAATAACCGGCCCCCAGTAATTCAACGCTAGGGTGAGCCGATTATTTCCCTGTGAAATAAGAAGCAAGCCCACCGCCTTGGCGGCTGTTGCCCAAGGGAGAGTGTTTGCCGCACTCTCTCTTTTATGTTTCGATTTTAACATTTCTCAGAGTAAACGTCAAGAATAACTTTTCTGCCTTGTCTACTCCTCATAGCCAGGCACAAATGGCTCGATGTTTCTCATTGTTGGAACTGCGAGCCTGCGCCAATAACAGCATCTTGTGTTTCCGCTACAGTTTCTCGGACTGTTTCCTGTGGAGTGATAGTGAACCCATTTATGGGGCTCTTCTATGGCAGAGAACTCATATCGTATCTCCGCAAAACGCAGCATTTCTATTGCTGTGAGGATGTTGTGTTCCGCATTTAGCAGATTTCTGCCTCTGAAGTCGTCGGTAATCCTAAAATTTGCCAGCGGAGGCGATATTAGCCACCAATTCATTATTTGCAGTAGCCCAAAATGTCCTCTGCCCGAAGATACACCGTATCTCCAGTGGCTTTCGTATGTTATCATCGCCGCAAATACGTGTTCAAGTTCAATCAGCCCATGCTCATAGAGCAGGTCATGCACGAGCCACTGCAAGTCGGGTGAAGGGTCACGGTGTCCTCTCATTACGTTGTTGTTAAATATCCATCGCGGCTGGGTTCTGCGCTGTGCGTCCCGAATTTCTGCGAGTTCCTGCATTAACGCTGTATTTGCCTGATTAGAGTCGGCAAGCATACGAGAAATAGCATCATATCTGCCGAGCAGGTAGTCGTACTGATCCATAAGAGCTCTTTCACGTTCGGATATGATTTCGTCATTCACTACCTCAACAAATTGCTGCTCTGTGACAAATCTTGTGTGGTATATGGTTCTTGGGGAAATTAATTGAAAAATTATGGCTGAAATGAGTGAGAGATATATAAGTGCAACAAGAATCTGCCGACGCGCCCTTTTGAGTTTTGCAAACATGTCTCGTCTGTTTTGTCTGCGTATATCGAGAGATAGTCTATTCAGCCGTCTTACAAGTTTCATTTTTCCTACATATGAAGACTCGTATATAACTCGCTTTTGTTTGATGTGCCCTTCTTCTGCAGCACTCTTTCTTTTCACAGTCTCATCTTCCTATAAATCATTTTCATTAAACATTCGTTTTATCTGTTCGGATAAATCTCTATTTTCGTGCGCTTCCAGCTTTGGGTCTTTCTTTAAAGTTTCTGCCGCTGCGTTTTGCGCTTGGTTTAATATTAACATATCTGTGGCAAAGTTGGCTATGTGAAGCTCAGGCAGACCATGCTGACGTGAGCCGAAGAAATCACCCGGACCGCGCATACTCAAGTCTTTTTCGGCAATTTTAAAACCGTCGCCCGTGGCTTTCATTATTTCAAGGCGTTCTCTGGAGACCTCGGTCTTGCCTGTGTTGAATAATATGCAGTGGGATTCATGTTCCCCCCTGCCGACTCGCCCTCTGAGCTGATGTAGTTGCGAAAGTCCGAACCTGTCAGCGTTTTCTACTATCATGAGTGCGGCATTCGGCACGTCAACGCCTACTTCCACAACTGTTGTAGCCACTAAAATATCCGCTTCGCCCGATGCAAACGCATTCATGGCTGCATCTTTTTCTTTTGGCTTCATTTTGCCGTGGACGAGCTTTGTTTGCAAGTTTGGGAAAACCTCTTTGCTCAGGTGTTTGTGATGTTCTGTTGCGGATTTCAGAGGTGGATTCGTTTGACCATTTTGCGAGTTCATTTGATTTGAACGCAAGAGATCTGAAGTTGGGATACCTGGTACGGTCTCCCCTGCAAGGGGTTGGTGTGTTTCTTCCTCTTCTACCATTGGGCAGATGATATACACTTGCCTGCCCTCTTTTACCAGCTTCTCTATGAATGCATATACTCGTTTTCTGTGGGTTTCGCCTACTATGTGTGTTTCAATCTCACGGCGGCCGGGGGGCATTTCGTCAATTGTTGATATATCCAAATCGCCGTAGATAATTAGCGCAAGTGTTCTGGGGATTGGAGTTGCGGACATTACCAGTACGTGTGGGCTATCGCCTTTTTCTGTGAGCATTGAGCGTTGAGCTACTCCGAAGCGATGTTGTTCGTCTGTTATTACCAGCCCAAGGTCATAGAAATGAACGCTCTCTGAGATGAGTGCGTGTGTTCCTATCAGCAAATCGATTTCTCCGAGGCTCAGTTTTTCGCCTATTTCTCGTTTTTGCTTTGCTGTCATGGCTCCAACGAGCAATCCAACACGCATTCCCATCGGCTCCAGTAGCTTTGAAAGTGAGTTAAAGTGCTGTTTAGCCAGAATTTCAGTTGGCGCCATAAATGCCGCTTGAAAGCCTGATTTCCACGCACTCCAAGCACATGCTGCCGCTACCAAGGTTTTACCCGAACCGACATCTCCTTGAATAAGCCTGTTCATGGGTTTTGCTCCGCTCATATCTTCTGCCGCTTCGTCGATTGCACGTTTTTGTGCCCCTGTAGGGGTAAAGCTCAGTTCACCATAAAACTTCGTAAAATCCGGTTTTGTTATCTTCTTGCCTGCTTGCTCTATACGCCTGCCCCGCATAAAGCGCATTGCTACAGCGAGAACAAACAGTTCTTCGAAAATGAGCCGTCTGCGCGCTATTTCGAGAGCTTCAAAGTCCTCCGGGAAATGTATGTTTTCAAAGGCATAACGTGCCTTGCAGAGCTGATAGTGTTTTGTTATGTCTGATGATAGGACATCCGGCAAAATTTCGCCGCACTTGTCCAACCCGTGCCTTACAGCACTGCTGATCATTTTTTGTGAGAGCTTTGCCGTGAGGGAGTAGATTGGCATTATGCGCCCGGTGATTGTTCCCGGTGCCGGGCGCGGGAGACCGGGGACGGTCTCCCCTACAGAGGTTGGGTGCGTTTGGTCGTGAGACAGAGGAACCGTCCCCCTGTCTCTGTCTGCCTCAAATAGTGGGTTTATCATTTCGGGGCGTATTAACGAACCTGTGATTCTTCCGTAGAAGATGTAGTTTTCGCCTTGTTTTATGGCATCTTTTATGTATGCTTGGTTGAAAAAGGTGACTTCCAGTGCACCTGATTCGTCTACAACCCGTACTTTTACTATATCGAGACCTTTTCTGATGTGTGAGAGTTTTGGGTCTGATGCCGCCATTGCGCATACGCACACTGCCCCACCTATTTGCAAGTCTTTGATTTTTGCAAATGCTGTTCTATCCTCATAAGCACGCGGAAAATAGCCGACAAGGTCTCTGAGTGTAAATATCCCCAGCTTTGCCATCAGCTTTTCACGAGCTTCGCCTACACCTTTTATATATCTTATACTCGTATCTAATGTGTCGTTACTCATAGTCGCATAGTATACTACATTTTTCGGAATTTTTCTAGGTTACAAATTAAAATTTTTATCCCCTATTTTTAAATATTCCATGAAAATAGCTTTACAAACGCCACTCTGGGAGATATATTGTAAATATAATATTTTTGGAGGTACTATTTATGTTAGATAATGTCAAAAAGGAAGCACTTGTTTGGCGGGATGATTTGCGTCTTGGCGATGAAAAAATTGACAACCAGCATGAATCATTGTTTAGAAAGGCACTGGAACTGCACAGTGTTGCGACCGGCGGAGGAGAGGATCGCAAGCAAAAATGTATCGAAATAATTCTTTTTCTCAAAGACTATGCTGTCCAGCATTTTGCCGATGAGGAGGCATATCAAAAATCAATTGGTTACAAAGACTATGAAATACATAAGAAGATACACGATGAATTCAAAAAAGACATCGGGGTGCAAGAGAAATTGCTCGTTGATTCAGATTTTGCGGACAATGTCGTAAAGGGCTTTACCGGTATGCTTATAGCCTGGCTTGTCTATCATGTGTCCGATGCCGACCAGAGAATTGTCAAGGAAGTGGCAAAATCAAAAGTTTTGTACAGCAAGACCGATGTGGTATGCGAAAGTATTTGCAAAGTTTGGAACATAATGAATATCCTCGACAGCAAAGATGTAACACAGATCAAGTCCGATGTCGAACCTCTTGATGAGGACATTGTAGTTGCAGCGGAACTGGGCGGTGATATCGTCGGACACATCACCATTGTGTATCCTCTCTCGTTTGTTATGTATCTCGTAAAATCCTCAATAGGCTCTGAACCGGAAGCCATTGGCGATTTAGAGACATCGCTCTTAGTTACTGTGTCGAACTTCATTTTTCAAAACATCAGCGAACTGATCTCCGAAGAAAGAAAAACCACTTGTTTTGCCCACCCCGCCACCATTGCGAGCAAGTACGCAATAGACACCGATCAGCGTATTGCGCTTGATACCGGCAAGGGCAAAGTCGGTGTAGGCATTACACTCGACTATTGAGAAACAATCGTAAAGCAGTAGCCAATACTCCGATAAACACATTTATATTGTTGAAAAAAGCACTAAATTGTGATAAAGTTAGCAACTATAAGTGTGAAAGGAAGAACGAATTATGTCGAATGTAAAATTTCTCTCGGGAGAGAATGTTCCGCTTGAAATGCACAAGGTAAGAATGGTGCAAAAGGTAAATCTGCTTCCGGTGGAGGAGCGCTTTAAGAGCATGGAAAGTGCCGGATACAACACGTTTTTGCTCAGAAACCGCGATGTTTTCATGGATATGCTCACCGACAGCGGTGTCAACGCCATGAGTCAGGAGCAGTATGCGGCAATGATGCAGGCCGATGACAGCTATGCGGGTTCCGAGACTTACTATAGACTGGAAGCAGTGTTGCAAGATATATTTGGTATGAAGTATTTCCTACCCGCTCATCAGGGCCGCGCTTGCGAAAATATCGTCGCACAGACGCTTGTTAAGCCCGGTACGGTCGCCATCATGAATTATCACTTTACTACAACAAAGGCGCATATCACAATAAACGGCGGCAGTGTCGAGGAAATTTTATATGACGAGGGCTACAAAATAAAGAGCGATGCGCCTTTTAAGGGCGATATTGATGTTGATAAACTTAAAGAATCCATAAAGCGCAACGGTCGTGAGAACATAGCATTTGTACGTATTGAAGCCGGTACAAACCTGATTGGCGGGCAGCCTGTCTCTATGGCGAATATGCAAGAAGTCTCGCGTATCTGCCGAAGTGAGGGAATTAAGCTCGTCTACGATGCCAGCTTGCTCGGCGATAACCTCTACTTTATAAAGAAACGCGACCCTAAGTACAGGGACAGTAAAATTATCGATATTACACGGGAAATTGCATCGTTAATGGACGTAGTATATTTTTCTGCGCGTAAACTCGGCTCGGCACGCGGTGGCGGAATTCTCGTTGCCGATGAAAAACTGTTTCTTGAAATGCGTGAGCTTGTGCCGCTGTATGAGGGTTTTCTCACTTATGGCGGTATGTCAGTGCGTGAAATGGAAGCGTTGGCGGTAGGGCTTAAAGAGACAATGGATATGGATGTAATAAGCCAGACGCCGATTATTGTTGAGGCTCTGTGCAACGAACTTATTAAAAATAATGTTCCTGTTGTAACTCCGCCGGGTGGTCTCGGTTGTCACGTGGACGCAATGGAGTTTTGCTCACATATTCCGCAAATAGAATATCCGGCAGGTGCGCTTGCCGCTGCGATTTATATAGCCAGCGGTGTGCGCTGTATGGAGCGCGGTACTATGAGTGAGCAACGCAACACAGACGGTAGTGAGAGGCTTGCCGAGATGGAGCTTGCACGAATAGCAGTTCCCAGGCGTGTATTTACTCTGTCGCAAGTAAAATACACAGCCGACCGCATAAGTTGGCTGTATCAAAACCGCAATATGATTGGTGGTCTGAAATTTGTCGAAGAACCCAAAGTGTTGCGTTTCTTCTTCGGTCGCTTAGAGCCGCTGGGAGATTGGCCTGAGCAGCTTGCAAAGCAATTTAGAAAAGACTTTGGCGATAGTCTGTGATTAATAGTTAGATACACCGGGGCTACAGATATGGCGAATATGCCATATCTGTAGCCCCAATGCATTTTTAATTAATATTTACCGAAATTTACGCCTTCGCCTGCTGCCGGTAGAGATAGATTTTTCACCTCCGGTAGTCCGCGTGAGAACATGTCGCTATCCTTGAGTTTGAAATGTGAAATGAGCTGTAACAGCATATCTGCTTGTCCGCTGATTTCCTCTGATGAGGCGGCACTTTCCTGTGCTGTTGCGCTGTTTTGCGATACAACCTGCCCCACTTGGTCAATTTCAATGTTAATGTTTGAGATGCCTTCAGCTTGCTCTCCCGAAGCTCTTGCAATTTCCATTATGTATTGTGTGGATTCCTGTATACCTGCTACAATTTCGTTCAAGCTTGCGGCAGTTTCACCTGCAATATGTGTGCCCAACTCAGCTTTTTCGATTGATTGCTGAATCATGTCCCCTGTATCTTTAGCGGCTGTTGCGCTTTTTGATGCCAGGTTACGGACTTCCTCGGCTACTACAGCAAAACCTTTGCCGTGCTGCCCTGCCCTCGCTGCCTCTACTGCGGCGTTGAGTGCAAGAATGTTTGTTTGAAATGCGATGTCGTCAATGGTTTTGATGATTTTGCTGATATTTTTGCTTGACTCATTGATTTCACCCACGGCTTTCATCATTTCGTCCATCTGCTTGCTTCCTTTTTCGGCACTATCTCTAATTCCACCGGAAAGCTTAGATGTCCTCTCTGCCGTGTTCGCATTTTCTTTGGTCATCTGTGCAATCTCGGAGATTGCTTTAGATAGCCCTTCTATAGATGCCGCCTGCTGGGTAGAGCCTTGAGCCAGTGACTGTGCTCCCTCTGCGACTTGTTTTGAGCCTGTAGTCACTTGGTCTGCCGCTGTATTTATTTGATTTAGGGTGTCGTTTGTGCTGTCGAGCAATTTGTTTATAGCCTGATTCATCACATCGTGATCTGAGCGACTTGCCAGCGATACGGAGTAGTCGCCATCGGCGATTTTAGTTAAAACTTCCGCCTGCTCTCTGATGCCGGTCGTCATTTTAACAAATGCATGTTCAAGCAATGTTATCTCATTTTTTGTAGGCTGTGAACTGTGGTCGAGAGCATGAGCATCTACTCCGCCGATTGATATATCTTCTGCGGTAGCGGTGAGAATCGGAAGCTTTCTAAGTGACCTGCCGACTATAAAGTATATAGTAACTCCAACCACTACTACGAGCGCGACACCAATTGCAATGATAGTCCACAGAAGTGATGTGGAAGTTGCCAGAACAGTTGTTTCCGGAACAATTCCTCCAACGAGCCAATATTGTCCGGTATTGCCTATGGAGACACCGCGAGCCAAAAATTCGACAGTAGATTCCAATATGTCTGAATATGCCACCAAGGAAAAGCTCCCGCCATTTCTGAGGACATCTTCAATTTGTGTTGCATGACTGCTGAGCCATATTTCGCTAAAGTGCTTCATCACAACATCTGAGTTTGGATGTGTGGTGATATAGCCGCCAGGTGAGAGTGAGAATAAATATCCATCATCTAAGATTGTGACTCCATTCATAATTCCTTTAATATCATTTAAGTTGATATCCAGACCGACCGCACCCACAACAGCACCATTATCTAAAACCGGCACTGCCATGGAAAACATAGTCACTTCCCTACCCGCTACATCGTATATATACGGGTTGGTAGCGTGAGGCCCGCCGGAGTTGCGGACACCCATGTAAAAGTCGCCATCGACAGGGTCGTCATAGCCGACCAATGCTTCAACTACAACGCTCGATCCGTCTCTAAACACGTAGGGAACAAAGCGCCCCGTATCATCATGGAATTCAGTGCCTGCAAATTCACTGTCTCTGCCGTCAAAGGCATTCGGTTCCCACACAGACCATGCTCCGACGATAATATCGCTCGCCAGAAGTACATCTGTCAGGATTGATACAACTTCTTCGCGGAGGTTCTCTTCGGTTCCTGCATCTATTTGGTTTCTATGTTGTACGATGATTGGTGTTATTGCATTTAATATGCCTTGTGCCTTTTCGTTGAATACCTGAAATTGGTTTGCGTTTTCGCTCACGCGCGCTTGAAGTAAGTCCTCTGTCAAATCTTTTGTGGTGTTTGAAGAAAGCGTTCCGACAATGACAATCATTATGGCTATTCCAATAACCAGTATAGCCAGCGAGGGAAGTATAATTGCTAATTTCAAACTTCTGTTTTTCATGGTACTTTACCTTTCCTTTCTGTTTTGTAGATGTATATTCTCCCTTTTTTGTGTTAGCTTCAGGGGTACGAATACTCTACTCGGAACGTAACATATCTTTATGAATAAATTTCCGCAATTTATAAAAGTTAACTCAAAATTCATGTCAAATTCACACCCGTTATTTGACGCTAAGTGTATCAGATTTATGGGACGATTAGGTGTTTTTGTTTCTAAGCATTCTCTCTCATGGATTAACCTCAAATTAGTCACAGATTAATCACAGAATTCACAGAAAATTCAAACAAACACTTGCTTTTTGGCTAATTTTGTTGTAAAATATTTATTCAACAGAGATTCGGAGAGATCTTTAAATTTAAAAGCAAGGTGGAGAGTTTCGGTATGAAGTTATCAAAAAATACACTCAAAAGAGTCGTGACAATCATTTTAATAACAGTGTTTGTTTTTGCATTCACTGCCTCTGCTTTTGCGGCTACACAGAGTGATCTCATTGCATTTATTCAAAACTTGCGCGCTCTACGACCGGGCCCGAATTCGCAAAACGCTCTTGCGCAAGCGTATGTGTGGCTCAGGCAAACCACCATCACAGATGCAGAGGCCACTACCATTATGAGTCAGCTCAATTCGGCTGTGGCAAGCGCAGGAGATGCCAACGCTTTTATTGATTTAAGCGCCGCTCAGTTGCAGGAGATACTACTTCAAGCAAATGCTGCGTCCGAAACACTCAACCTTACTCTTGCCGCAGATTTAGATGCCGGCACATTCATACTTCGTGATGCCGCCGGAAATATTATCGTTTCGGCTACTGCGTATACCGGCATTATTCAACAGACAGGAATCGATCACTCCGGAGTTATCATTATAACCATTGCTATTGTTGCTCTGTTTGGAGTTGCTGCAATCACATCAGTCGCTATCCGCAAGAAGAAACAAGCAATTTCTGCCATACCTATTCATGAGCGTTTTATACCTTAAAGAACTTTTATAGGAATTGTCATAAATATGCCGCAGAGTTCAAGAAGAATATTAAAATCGCATATCCCAAATTTGCATAGATTTTCAGAGCGTGAATCACACAGTCGTGGTCACGGGATATATTTAGGTGCGCTTTTTGCCGTACCTGTAATCTTTGTGATTATGATTGGGTTGCTTGCATATTTTGCATTTGCGCCCATTGCAGGATCATATATAAATATGGCAATGCGGTTTGTCGGGGATTATGTCGTGACAGAAGTACCCGATGCTGTCAACCTCATGGAATCACCACCGCCTGCACCCCCGCTCACTTCTGTCACTTATGCTGAAAATGAGAATATGGCAAGTAGGGACTTAGGTGATATGGGTTATTTCATCAGATGGAGTGACCTTACTCTACCTGAAATCGGCGACCAATACGCCAGACTCACTGTCAGTGGCACAACTGTTGATTCTCCTGTCTTTTGGGGAGATTCTGAGCCTATTCTCAATAGGGGAGTCGGCACTTTCGTGGGTACATGGCTACCCGGCTTTGGGCGCACGACACTCCTTGCCGGACATCGCAACACCGACTTTGCAGGCTTACAAACTATTGAAATCGGTGCTATTATCACCATCGAGACCTTCTATGGCATATATGCGTATGAGGTTGTACGGACTGAAGTCCTTCATGAGGACATAGCCGCTGAGGCTGTCGACTTTTTCCGTGATGACGACAACATAATTTTATATACATGTTATCCTTTTGATTGGATGGGCGCCGCACGCTATCGTCTTTTTGTATTTGGCGACAAGGTCAGCGGCACGCCTGTGGATTTGTTCTCATGAGTAAAGTTTCATCAGTTCGATATATAGCGACACTCGCTCTGTCGTTTTGTCTTTCAATATCACTTTTACTGCTTATTTCAATGTCGATATTATTACTGACAGTTTTCAACTCACACTATATGCTATCAAGGCTCAATCACAGTGAGTTTGCCCTGCATGTTGCAGGTGAACTTGAGGAAGTTTATATATCGCATGGTCATGCATCGGGAATTTCACCCGAAACCATGCTCTCCCTCATTTCAACCGAAAAAATAGCTATAGCCTTGGAGTACTCTGTGCGCGCGGCATATGGAAATGTCTCACCTTATAATTTTTCAAGTCACACAGAGCGTATGTTTAACATTTTACATGAATATGCATTGTCTCTGGGTTTTGACGATACACCGCTTCTCGTGCAAGGGCTCTATGACCTCGCCACTCTCTGTACTGCTGAGCTGCAAAGCAGGATGGAGTCTATACTTATTAATCTCATGTCAGAGGTTATGCACTTTCACGTCCATGCAATTATTGCAACAGCCGTTTTAGCATTTTTCTCTGCCCTGAGTATATTTTTCATTCACCTCGCAAATAGTAGCGTCACGCGCACCATAGATGGTCTTTTATACTCGTTTGGTACAGTTTCAATCATTTGCGCGGCTGTTCCGATTTTCTTTCACATAACTGCGCTTACAAGCCGAATACAGATCATGCCGCTTTCGCTGAATCGATTTATCACATCATGGCTTGACGGAATCATTCACAGCTACCTCTTTGCACTGCTTATCCTGCTATTATGCATGTTTGCTTGTATTCTCATAAGAATATCCCGGCGAAATAAGCGCATAAAATCAATTAATTGATGTATTATAACTTTAATTCTGATAATTTTGGAGAGGATTGGTCATTATCGAATTATGGAAAAAGATTACATAGAGCTTGACCTGAGAACCATTTTATGGCTTATAAAAAAGAACATTTTGCTCATTATCATTCTCACAATGATAGGTTCGGTGAGTGCTTTTTTAATTTCCGAAATTCTCATTCGCCCGCAATTTGAGGCATCTGTTATGCTCGCTGTCAACACCAGAGATGAGGCTGCCGTAGCCATAGCCAATGACCAGCTCATGGCAGCGAGACAACTTGTAAACACATATGCCGTAGTTCTTACAAATGATACACTACTTGATGAAATCATCATTGAGCTTAACCTCAACGATACAGTTCAGACCCTGCAACAGAGAATCACTGCAGAGCCTGTAAACCAGACGCAGGTCATGCGAATGACCATGCGGGACAATAACCCGCATATTGCCGGAAGTGTCCTCACCATAATTGTGGAGCAGGCGGAAGAGCTCTTAGTCACGACCATCAGGGCAGGCTCGGTCGAAATAGTCTCCCCCGTCCGTATTAACTTCGAGCCCGTTTCACCGCGCATCATGCTCAACACAGCACTTGGTGCTGTGGCAGGGCTTATAATATCACTTTTGATTATATTTATACGAAAATTATACAGCAACACATTCATCACGGAAGATGACGTGCGCCGCGAGTTAAACTTGCCTGTTATCGGCATATTGCCATCACTCAGCCGCAAGGGTTAGTTATAGGAGAGTCGGTCAGTTTGTAACTGAAATTTTAAGAAGGAATTGTTATTGTAAGATATGGAAGATAATAAGAACATCCCCCCCCCAGATGTGCAGGAGTCAAAGCAACCGCAAAAAAAAGACATATATGATGATGTGAGCGATATGTTTGCCACAGTTGAGAGCATGATAGCTCGAAGCGAAAGAGGCAGTAGAAGTTCAAACGTAGTCGGATTTCAAAATTTCAACAAGAAGCGCAGCAATAAAAGAACTTTGGGCAACATGATAAAGACTTTTGTGGATGCTCCGTTTCAGTACCAAGAGGCAATATTGTCTCTGCGCACTAACATAAATTTTCTCACTACAGACAAAAATTTAAAGACCATAGTTATCACCAGCGCAATACCGGGCGAGGGTAAGAGCAGTGTCTCCATCAACCTTTCGCTTGCACTCTCTGCGGCTAAACATCGAGTTGTCCTCATAGATGCCGATTTGCGCAGGCCTTCGATTCACCGTTATCTGAACCTCGAAAACGGTATAAAGCTCGGTCTAACCAACATTTTGCATAGCGGCACTCAAGCGGCGGCGGGTTGCCTGCACTCAAAGATAGACAGAAAAGGTTTCGATGCGATTCCATGCGGCATTATTCCCCCGAACCCCACCGAACTGCTCAGCAGTACGCGTATGAAACAGCTCATAGATGAGCTTTCAAATGTCTATGATTACGTGCTGATCGACACACCCCCTGTCTCCGTGGTGACTGATGCCGCCGTTCTCAGCAGGTACACCGATGGCGTTATCATGGTGCTTAGGCAGAAAAACGTCACATATGAACAGGCACGTCAGGCAAAGAAAAATCTTGATGCAGTAGATGCAAATATCCTCGGTGTTGTCGTAAATGATTTTAATATCAAGCATGTGGACAAATCCGGTGGATACTACAACTATTATAGGTATACGAGAAGATAATGATTGATTTACACACACATATTTTGCCGGGAATAGACGACGGTGCGGCTTCCGTAGAAGAGAGCTTGGCGTTAGTTGAAGCTGAGATAGACAGCGGTGTTACCACCATAGCACTTACACCGCATTTTTATCCTGAAAGGATGAGCTTGGCTGAGTTCCTGGACAGGCGCGAACGTGCTTTTTTAAAGTTACAATCCGCTCTCGGTGACTCTCATTCGCATGTTAAATTTTTGCTCGGTGCAGAGGTCGCATACTCCCCCACTCTGCCTCAGCTGAATCTCGCACCGCTCTGTTATGAGGGCACAACGTTACTTCTTGTCGAACTGCCGTGGACTATATATCCGAGTCTCGCTCCTGATGTGCTCTACAAACTGCAACTACAAGGTTATACACCAATTCTTGCACATGTAGAGAGATTTTTGTATTTTGTAAAATCACCTTGGCTTATCGAAAATCTTATTGATAGCGGCTGTTTTACCCAAAGCTCTGCCGATGCTTTACTAGGGAATATGATGCAACGGCGAATAGTGCTGAACTTGATAAAAAACGGGCTGATACACACCTTAGCTTCAGATACACATGGCTTTCGCTCGCCCAGGCTCGATAACGCAGCAGCAGTTGTGGCAAAAAAGCTGGGCGACGATATAGCGCATGCTCTGGTAAATTTTGATATTTCACAATATTCTGTGTGAGGTGATGGAAGATTAACAGAAGATTAGGTTATCAATTTTTCAAGCGTCTTTTTGATATCATCTTTTCTATTGTTGCACTGATTGTTTTCATACCCGTGTTTATCGTTGTTGCGATATGCATTAAGCTCGACTCCCCCGGTCCTGTCATATTCACGCAAAAACGAGCAGGAAAAGGCGGAGTGCCGTTTACTGTTTTTAAGTTTCGGTCGATGTATGTTGATGCTGAGGAGCAACTTATGAATTCAGATTCGTTTAATCAAAAAAGCGGTATATACATCAAGAAGGTAAAAAATGATGCACGAGTTACAAGGCTTGGACAATTTCTAAGGGCGACTGCTATAGATGAATTGCCACAGTTTATTAATGTCGTGTGGGGAGATTTAAGTCTCGTCGGTCCGAGACCTCTCGCTATGTACGAGCACGAACGACTGGGTGAATATGAATCTATACGCACGCAGGTAAAACCCGGTCTCACCTGCATTTGGCAGGTAAGTGGCAGAAATTTAGTTGATGCTGAAACACGTATGGCTATGGATATGGAGTATGTGAATAATAACGGCTTTTTTATTGACCTAGTGCTAATTTTCAAGACGGTTCCGGCACTGATTACACGACGCGGGGCGTTTTGAGGTGGTGAGCACGTGTCTATGAGTAAAATTGATGCCCCTATTCGCATTGCGCATATAATCGGAAAGATGATGTCCGGTGGTGTGGAGTCGGTTGTTATGAATTATTACCGCCACATTGATAGGACTCGTGTGCAGTTTGACTTTATTATTGATGACGACTCTACTATTGTGCCGGTTGAAGAAATCGAGAGTTTGGGTGGCAGGATTTTCAAGATACCACCCTACCAAAAGCCCTTTGCATATCACAAGGCTTTGAAGCAATTGCTAATTCGTGAGAACTACCGCATTGTTCATTCGCACATCAACACCCTGAGCGTGTTTCCCCTGTTTGCGGCAAAACGTGCAAATACGCCTGTGCGGATTGCACACAGTCACAGCACTGCGGGAAAAGGCGAGTTTGCAAGAAACATATTAAAATACACACTGCGCCCATTTTCAAAGATTTTCCCCACTCATTATTGTGCCTGCTCTGAATATGCCGGACGATGGTTGTTTGGTGATAAGCTGTACGATCGAGGGATGGTGAATCTTGTTAAAAATGCCATTGACTTATCGAAGTTTAGGCTTGACCCTTTGGTTCGTGATGCTGTGAGGCGTGAGCTAGGCGTTGAAAATAGGTTAGTTATCGGGCATGTCGGGCGGTTTATGAAGCAGAAAAATCATTCGTTTTTGATCGATATTTTTGAGCAAGTGCATTTACGTAATCCTGATTCGGTGCTGGTGCTCATCGGCGAGGGTGAGCTTGAATTTGAAATACGGGCAAAGGTTGAGCGGTTAGGGCTTGCCGATAGTGTTCGCTTTTTGGGTGTGCGAGATGATGTGCAGCGACTCCTCATGGGAATGGATTTGTTTTTGTTGCCTAGTTTGTATGAGGGGCTACCGGTAGTTGGAATCGAGGCGCAAGCTTGTGGGTTGCCTGTTGTTGCTTCTGACACTGTGACGAGTGAAATAAAGGTTTTGGATAATTTTGTGTTTATATCGCTTGATAGCTCGGCTGTGGAATGGGCTGATGAAACTTTGGTAACCTTACGAGATTGCGATGACCGAGTGGTGGCATTTGAGCTATTTTTTTATGCAGGATACGCAATTGAGTCGGCAGTAGTGAATCTGAAAGAGTATTATAGAAGGTTATAGGAAAATATAGCTGTTATGGAACTCACATTTAAAGAAAACAAAATAAAATTGTCTGAAAAAAATAAATCAGGCTCATTTATTATAAGCACATTCTTTTTCTTCGCCTGCATTGTTAATCACACTATTCTTTTGAACGTTGCTGGTACATTTGTAAGTATACAGCACTTAGTTGCTGTGAGTCTCTTTATCTTAGCTATCTCCCGTAAAAAGCTTATACTGCCGAATAAGTATCTGCTTATTTTTATTTTTTACGCTGTTGTGCTATCTGCAATTGTCGCGCCTACATATGGATTTGATGCTTATATAATTGCATATTTTTTCAACTTACTTCTCATTATTTCCATAATGACTATTGGAGCTGACTTTTCTTTTGCATATTGGCTTACACTTGTAAGAAGAGTTGCAATAGTAGTCATAGTTTTAGTTTCGATAAACACACTGTTAAACTTTAGCGCAGTGGTTAGTGTTTTTCGTTATGGCGGCAGAGCCTTTATGCCGTCTCTTTTCGTAGGCGGAATTAATCTCGATTCTTCTTGGATTGCCATGTTTAGCGTGTTTTTTCTAAAACGCCCTAAAGGTTATTTTTATTTTGCACTCAGCGTGATTATTTCTGTTTTATATGCAAGCAGAGCGGGTATGCTTATAAATGTTCTTGTTTTCCTATGGGTGCTTTTTTCAAGAAAACGTAGTAAAAGAGAATTGCGGGCTATTATTTTTATTTTTTGTGTACTTGCAATTTTGTTTGTGGCAGGACTATCAACTGGTCTCATAAGCAATGCGATTTATCGATTCCAAATGATAGGATATGAGCCCGGCTCGATTAGCAGATTAAATAAGTGGTCCTTTGTATTGGTGGCATTTTTAGAAAATCCATTTGGCTATGGCGTAGGAAACGCAGTTTCCGTATTGCCAATGTTTGGCTATACTGGTCGAATTTATGCTAATATTCATAATATTTATTTCCAGGTATTACTGGATTTAGGTATTATTGGATTTGTGTTTTACATGGCAATGGTTGTATTTTTCTTTGTTAAGGAGTTTAAGAATCGTTTTGAAAACCCGTTTGCTGCATTAATAGGTGTTTATTTAGTTATTGGACTTGTGCAGTTTGGTGGAATTAGCATCTTGTTTGCTTTCTTTTTAGGAATATATTTCTGCACAAAGAATAAATTAAAACATCAAGCAGAACTGGATCCTAAGTAAGTATGAAGTCATTAGTTAGTGTTATTGTACCTATTTATAATGTCAAAAAGTATATCAATAGATGCCTGCAAAGCATTGTTAATCCAACATATAAAATTCTTGATATTATGCTGGTAAATGAGGGTTCAACAGATGAGAGTGGAATAATTTGTGATTTTTACTCACAAAAAGATTGCCGAAGAGCAGTTGTTAATAAGAAAAATGGTAGCTTATCATTTGTGCGTAATTTAAAATTTAACATATGTTCAGGAGAATACAATGCGAATATAAAAAGTAGATAATTTGGAGGATTTACATGACTGAACTATCATTAAAAGAAATACAAAACACGCAACTCAATATTTTAAAAGCTGTTACAACATTTTGCGATGAAAATGGAATTAATTATTTTTTAATCACAGGCACCCTACTCGGAGCTGTACGACACAAAGGTTTTATTCCGTGGGATGATGATATCGATATAGCTATGTTGCGGGATGATTACGAAAAATTTCTGAGATTGACTGCAAATAATGATATTTGTGGCGGCTATTCAGTTGTATCGTACAAATCTGATAACTATTACCTGCACCCCGTAGCATGGGCTTGCGATGTAAATACAATTTGCATTAACTCTAAGATGATAGATTGCAATAAGTATAGCCTTCATATCGATATTTTTCCCATAGACGGCATCTCAAATAATGCAGTAAAGCGGGAACTGCAACATTTATTTTGTTGGTTTTGGCTAGGGTGCCTACGTTCCAAGTTTTCCCATGGACGTACAAAGTTCAAAAATTTCGTTAAATTTGTCTTGAGAAATAGTTTTTTGAAATTTCTAAGTTATGATGTGATACATAGAAAGATAGAAAAAAACAAAACTAAATACGGGCATGAGCAAACACACTTTGTTTCCTTGCTTCTTGGAATTTATGGAAGGCGAGAACGTGCCTTGCGCAGTTACTTTGATGAAACCGTAGATATTGAGTTTGAAGGCGTGATGTTTAAAGCACCTGCTGAGCATCACGCATACCTTACAGGATTATACGGTGACTACATGACCCTGCCGCCGCCTGAAAAGCAGATTCCATTCCAGCATATGACAGCATATTGGCGGGAGTAATGCATATTCGTAATTTTTTCCATCTTCAAGGTTATGCATATTCGTTTTATAATAGTGCTACTCTCCCTATAAAACTTCAGCCAAAGTAAACTTCCTACTCTTCCCGCGTCCTGTAATTGTGATCAATCCTGCGTCTGACATTTGTTTTGTCAAGTTGAACGCTCTTGTCCGCTTAATATTCAGCAGCGCTTGCACTTGCTCATCAGAAATATCGCCATACTCTTTTAAATAATTTAGTATAAGCTCCATTTGAGGCGTCACTGAATTTTTGACCTCCGATTCCGAGCTTGCTTGTGCATAATTCATGTTCGGTAGTGTTATCTTAAAAGAGTTTTGCGTTACATCAATCGTCACAGGAACGGGGCAATTTTCATAAAGTTTGAAAATGCGCCTTATGCCTGTTCCATATGCTTCGATAAATTTTAATCGCCCAAAAACTTTTGCAAGGTTTTCGTTACGGAGTTGCGATATGCCGTTTCGAATATCATCCACCCCAATTCCTGGGAGTAGTCCACCGATGGAAATTACCTCCATTTGCTTTTCGTTTACATTTATGATGATACTGCCGGAAAAGCCATAATCTCGATGTATAAGTGCGTTTAAAAGTGCCTCACGAACAGCATCCTGTGGATAATCCCAAGAATCTCTGCGCACGAGTCCATCAATTACAGAATGATTTCTATTGCAAAGTTGAAGATAATCAAATGTCTCTTCCAGCTGGCTCAACACAGAGCCGAAAAACTCTTTACGGTCACGAAAAACCGTATTTTGCTCATCGGCAAATACCGCAATCTTTATACTGTGAGCACACTGGTCGGAGAGGAGCCACCCTAAATTTGTGTATAGTTGTTGCGAAGGTTTTAAAATGCCAAGTATGCTATATTTATCTTGCGAAAACTCAACTTTGTTTTTAGCGAAAACTTCTGTGCAAAAGTTAAATGTAAGCTCTTGTTCCAACGAGCGTAACTCTTCAAAAATATCTCCATCTGCATTTTTTATCATTTGGCGAATCTGTTCCTGCGATGCCGAAACAGACGATGAACCTTGGCGAACGTACACACCTGACGGTTTTATTCCCTTTGATTTCAAATAATAGGGCTTATACGAACCTTCATTTATTTCGATATGAATGACTTTATTTTCTGCAAGAGTGTATTTAATAAAAATTGTCACATCAGGCGCAATAGCATCACGAATGCCATTTGTAATACGAGTATATGTATCGTCCAAATCAACTAGCGGAACCATCTCTCCGCTATCATCTACTCCAATATGCAAGGTGCCGCCATCTGTATTTGCAAATGCAATAATTTCTTTATAAATTTCGCCTAAAGCATTGGACTTAAATTCAATTTTTTCAGTTTCATATATCATAATCATACCTCCCGTAAGTTTTTGGTAGATTTCAGTATATGCAAAACAGTCACTTTTGTCAAGTGACTGAAGTGACTGTTTTATGAATAAAGTGAATGTTCGGTGACTAAACCGTAGTTCGTGTCAGCACATCAAAACTGGTACTCCCGCAACGGGTATGGAAAACACCCGTTGCGAGGGCTTTCTGTTAATACTGACCTAAATCCCCATAATTCAGATTTGCGGTACGATTGGGCATCGCATCCCCTAAGAAATTTAATCAAAGAACTGATTTGATTGCTTCGGGTAGCATCTCTATGATATCCGTGGCGGTTACTGAGTATTCACCGAGTTTTTCAGCGCATAAATCCCCGGCAAGTCCGTGGATATATACAGCCGCAGCCACTGCGTGGACTATGGGTAGTTTCTGCGCAATCAGCGATGCTATCATGCCTGCAAGCACGTCGCCCGTTCCACCTTTTGCCATTGCGGGGCCACCTGTTGTATTTACATACGCCGTGCCGTTTGGCAGGGCGATTATTGTTCTATGACCTTTTAACACCAAAATGCACCCATATTTTGTCGCAAATGTACACGCCGCCCCCAATCTGTCACCACTTGATAGGTCGCCTCCGAGGCGTAAAAATTCGCCCACATGTGGGGTTAGTATCAGGGGGCATGTGGCTGTGTTTAGGATTTCGATGTTTTTTGCCACTGCGTTTAAGCCGTCGGCGTCAAGCACCACAGGTGTTTCGACGAGGCGTGTCACCGACTGCACCAGTTCTGTTATGTCGTCTGACATTCCGAGCCCCGGGCCTATTAAGCTTACGTCACATCGGTTTGCATGTGCCAGTATCTCACTTGCCGAGTTTGCCGTGAGTTTGCCTTTTGCATCGTCGGGCAGTGGGAACGGCATTTCTTCATTTAATTTTGTAGCCATAATGCTATAGATTGAGTTTGGAACGCCTAGGTATACCAGTCCTGCTCCGACTTTGGTCGCCGCTTTTGCCGCCAGCACGGGTGCGCCTGTGTAGCCTACACTACCTGCTATGAGCAGTGTTCGCCCGTAACTTCCTTTGTGCGTGTCTAATTTCCTCTTTGGCAGGGTTATGTCTGCCGCTGTGGCGGCATATTTATGGGAGTGCACAGCGTTTAGCACTTTTTGGGGAATTCCTATGTCGGCAACTATCAGCTTCCCTGTGAATATACATCCCGGCTCTACAAAGTGTCCGGGTTTTGCCAGTGAAAATGTCACCGTAACGTCTGCTTTTACGGCATCGCCGTATACGCCGCCTGTGTCTGCACCAATTCCTGTGGGTATGTCGGCGGATATTACAAATGCTGTGCTACTGTTTATGAGCGTCACCGCCGTCAGTGCCGCACCTATGAGCATCGTGTTGAGCCCTATGCCGAATATGGCGTCAATCACTACGTCGCAATCGTTTAGCACATCATGATTGTCAGACGACGCCGTAAAGGGTTCCAGTGCGCCTCCAAGGTTTTCCAAGTGTTTTTTCATCTCAAGACTTTCGGATGTCAACCGTAGTTGGTCGCCGATTAGGAACACCCTCACATCTACGCCTTTTTCAAGGAGCAGTGTTGCTGCGCATACTCCATCTCCCCCATTGTTGCCCGTTCCGCAAAATACGGCGACTTTGCCGTTTGGCGGGATATGTTTCATTGCCTCGTTTACAATGCGCGTCGCCGCATTTTTCATCAGAGTTGCTCCGGGGATTCCAAGATCCTCTATGGCGTGGCGGTCAACGTCACGCATTTGTAATGCTGTCGCTAGTTTCATTTTAATGACCATTCCTTTCGAAAATTCTCAGGCACAGAGCCACTCTGTTACATTTTTTATCTTTATGCCTTCATAGCTTTCTACGAAAGTTTTATCGTTTGTAATAATCATTTTTTCGTAGTTATCTTGTATCGCTAAAAACGGCGCAAGCTCGCGCTCCAGCGTTTTATCATCGCCTAAAGTTTCGCAAACTTGAATGTACATCTTATGGCTTGCTTTTTCTGCGATGAAATCAATTTCTTTCTCACCCACCTTACCAATAAAGATATTATATCCACGCCGTTTAAGCTCAAGAAATACGACGTTTTCTAAAATATGTCCTCTATCAATATCACGATAACCTAGTAGCATATTACGCAGCCCAATATCAACAATATAATATTTGCCGAGTGTTTTCAAGAGATTTCTTCCTTTTATGTCATAACGCCTCGCTTCGTAGAAAATAAACGCTTTTTGAAGTGCGCTTATATAGCTTTCAACTGTGCTTGCTGCAGGGGCTCTTTGGGTGTTTTCAATGCGTCTATCACTGAGCAAACTGTTTGCAATCGAGTTTGACGAGGTTGAATTGCCCACATTGTCAGCTAAGAATGCAACAATTTTTTGCAAAAGTTCCTCGTCTTTTATCTTGTTTTTTGCGATTACATCTTTGACAATGACGGTATTGTAAATCCCATCCAGTACATCGTTAATCCTATCGACATTGTCACCAAGCTCTACAATGGAAGGAAATCCTCCGAATTTGAGATAACCTTGAAATGTCTTGTCGTTTTTGTCTATGCCGTGAAAGTCTAAATACTCCTTGTAAGACAGCGGATAAAGGTCGATTTCTACATAACGACCCGCAATCAGCGTTGAAAGCTCACTTGACAAAAGCCTTGCGTTTGAGCCTGTGATGTAGATATCGCAATCAAAGTCAACCTTAAATGAGTTAACAGCCTTCTCCCAGCCTATTACATTTTGCGGCTCATCGATTAGCAGATAAGTTCTACCGTTTTCAGAGATATACTCGGCAACATAGTCATAGAACAGGCGATAGTCGGTTATATCGCTGTATTTCATGCTCTCAAAATTTATATGAATTATATTTTTAGGCGGTATTTTGCGTTTTTTTAGCTCGTCTATAAAGAGTTTCATTAAGGTTGACTTGCCGCATCTGCGAACACCCATAATAACCTTGATGACCTCTTTATCGAGAAACTCCAATAGTGTATTTATATAACTTTGACGATTTTTCATCTCTCAACTCACCTCGTGAACAGTGTATCACAGGCACACTCTTGCGTCAATAGTTTTTGAGTTGTAACTCAAAAACTATCTGTTTGATTGGAATTTTTGAGTTGTAACTAAAAAATTCACTCGCTTTATTATAATCTGCCCATCTGCATTTCATCACCCTTTTTTAGTATACCACAAAAATATGACAACTGCCTGTCATATTTTTGAATGTTTTTATTTTTAGCATTTTCTGCGCTCTGCAAAGCTATAATGTATTTCACCTTTGTAACGTGCTATAATGGCTTAAAAAGAAATTTATCGCATCGGTAGCAGAATTACCGGTTTACTGAAACAAACGATTTCTAAACTTTACGATTGGTGTGACAAAATGGTTATAAGTGCCAGCAGAAGGACAGACATTCCCGCCTTTTACTCAGATTGGTTTTTAGGTCGAATCAAAGAAGGGTTTGTTTTGGTGCGCAATCCCGTGAACTTTCGGCAAGTCAGTCGAATTAGACTAACTCCCGATGTTGTTGACGGCATAGTTTTTTGGACAAAAAATCCCGCCCCAATGGTGAAGCGGTTAGATGAATTAAAAGATTTTACTTACTATTTTCAATTTTCCATTACCCCTTATGGAACTGACATTGAGCCAAATCTCCCACCGAAGAATACCGATTTGATTACCACTTTTAAGCGAATCTCTGAAATAATCGGAGCGGACAGGATAATCTGGCGATATGACCCTATCTTACTGAGCGATAAGTACAATTTCGATTATCACATCAAAGCATTTAGAAAAATCGCCGAAAAACTGCATAACTATACTCGGAAAGTCACAATTAGCTTTATCGACACAGATTATAAAGGTCTGAAAAGCAATCTTTCCGAGCTTAAATTGATTAATTTTTCGCATGATACACAGAGAGAAATGTCGGCGAAACTCGCTTCCATCGCTAGTGAGTTTGGGCTTAGCATAGATACTTGCGCCGAAAAGATTGATTTATCGGAATTTGGCGTTGAGCAAGCACGATGCATTGATGACAGGCTTTTTTCCAAGCTACTGTCCTGCACTTTTGATGCTCAAAAAGATAGAAATCAACGTCTCGAATGTGGTTGCATATCAAGTGTTGACATAGGTATGTACAACAGTTGCGAAAACGGCTGCCTGTATTGCTACGCAAATTACAACAAAAATGCCATTGCCGACAATAGAGCAAAGCACAACCCACTCTCGCCGCTACTATTTGGCGAGGTCGGTCCGAACGATAAAGTTTCAGACCGACCTGTTATGGTTTATAGGAATAGTCAAGTTGCTTTTTATGAGGACGAGTGAGTACTATTCAATAAAATCTATTTCTTATATATGTCACCCCGCGGGCCTATCATTAATATATCAATAATTATTTCTCCATCGTCAGTTTTTCTGTCTGTATAGTCAAACAATATTCGATATCCACCGACAGTCAAACGATAACCATCACGCCCTTGCAACTTTTTAACGTCACCGTTCGGCAACCCGTCAACAGCATCTAAAATCCGTTTTTGCACATCTCTTGTCTGTTTATCGAGGTATTTTTCTGCCGCCCTACTATACTCGGCGCTATACTCCATATTTTCTCCTCAAATTATTTGCTGAAACACGGTAGCCATCATCATTTTCCTTAGCGTCGTCATATAGGGAAACATCTTTCTCATTTTCAGACACTAAAAACATCGCAAACCTTAATACTGAAATTTGCGCCGATTCGCTTAAGTTTTCAAATATATCAACTGTTTGCTCGGCATAACTTTTCATAATCATATCACCTCTTATAAATCTTTTAGAAAAGATGCTTTTCTTCAATTATTATACCCTACTGTTCTATGATTGACAATAAAATTATAATTCACTCTAATCATCCCACTCAAACTTGACAATGCTGCCATTATCTAGGTTTATGTAGTATTCGATGAACGGCATTCTTTCTCCCTGTGTTGAGAATAATAGCTCCCACACCCATTGACCTCTTTCCCATGACATACCCGAATCGGAGCGGAAGGAAGCATTTATGCCTCGCTCTGCAAGGTCGGCGTATGCGATTTCGATGGCACGCTCCAGTGAAATTGCCGGGTTTGATGGTCTGCCCCATCTTCCACTTGTGCCGGTTGGGCTTGAAGTGGATACAGGGGTGGGTGTTTCTGCCGATTGTTCAGGGGGCGGCGGGGGTATTGGTTCGGTTGGCGGCGGGGCTGAACTTTGCTCCGGGGGTGGTGTAGAGCCTTCTATGTATACTATGTCTGCATTGTCTGCATTGAGGGTCGGTGTCGGGTTTTGTGCTGTTACTTGATAGTGAGAGTAATTGCTCTGCCGCATTAGGAATGACGTTGTGATGTAAGAAGTGGCTATTACTGTAACAATAACGAGTAAAATTACCGCCGCTCCGACGATAACCACGGTTTTTGCCAGTCTCTTTTGGAGCCGATTGTCTTCATTATTTTGTTGCTGTGCATTAAGTTTTTGTACTGCTTCTCCTGTCAGGGGTTTCATGCAGTACAGGCAAAACGCTATTTTTTCAGGTAAAGTTTCTCCACAGTATGGACATTTTTTTGTCGCTTCCTCTTGGGGTGCTCCATTTCCGTGCGTATGATCTGAATTATTATTTTCCATTTTAAATGTGTCCTCCATCTATTATTTGCTCCGAGTATCTCCTGAGTCAATAATAGTATAGCGCAAAGGAACCTCTGTGTCCTATGCCGGTTGCTTAGTATTTTAAATTAAATTTCTTTGGCTAATTCGCTCTTGAGTTCTTCGATATTTTGATACCGCTTGTTTGGGTCAAGTTGCGTGCATTTTTCTATGATTTTTGCCACTCGCCCCTGGTAAAATAGCTTCGCAGGATACTCTCCTGTCAGCATGACGTTCATCAGTATGCCTAAAGCATAAATATCAACACGCCTGTCAGATTGTGTGATTCCGAACTGCTCAGGTGCGGCATAGCCTGCTGTTCCCAATGTTTGTGTGTCTTGCGACCTGTGGGGCTTATACACTTTGGCGGCGCTGTAGTCAATTAACTTCACAGTTCCGCTGTTGTCAATCATTACATTTTCCGGTTTGATGTCTCGATGCACAATTCCGTTTTCATGCAATAGACTAAGTGCATCGCACAGAGATGATATAATCGTGATGACACCACTTTCTTTATATAGCCCACTGTCCAACACATCACTAATCGTGAGGCCTTCGATGTATTCTTCTAAAATTGTCACCGTATCACTGTCAAATACGACTTCATATACCTTTGGGATATTGGGGTGTGGAAGCGTGTGCAAAATTTGATAGATACTGTCGGTGCCGGTGTAAACTCGCTGGATAATATCGCGCCCTGTTTTCTTGTTGCGAAGTTGCGAAACTTCTCCTGCACTACCGGAGCTACATATGCGAACAAGGCTATATTGCTCCTTTAATGTATTGAAAAACCATTCGTTCACACACCATGCCTCCCCCGCTTAGTACTATTGAATTTAGCGCTAATTAAGTGTTTTTTCGTCGTTTTCGTAAAGCCCTTCGTTGATTTCCATTACACTTTGCCCTTTTTCAAAGCCAAACAAAATAATGCTGTCTCGCTTATTTTTTGGATAGAGCGGAGCAAGTCCCACACATTTGAGCAGTTGGTTTGTTTCAGTCGAATTAAGCTCCATTCCAAGGCATAAACAGAGGAGCTTATCCCTTGATGGCATACGCTTCCCTGAAAAAATCTGATAGGCATATATCTCGTTCATCTCAGCGCGTTTAATTACTTGCGCCTTGACCAAACCCTTTTCTGAGCAAAGGCGAGCGATATGTTTAGACAGTTCGCCCTCAACCAAAAAACGATTGTTATGCTCCATATAGCTGTCGATACTATCAGCATTTGACAGCGCATCCATTAACTCAGCGGTTGGTTTGTCTGACAAGATATCACCTCTAAAATATTGGAAAGGCTCGTTAAATGAAGATGGTTAACAAAATAACTATACCACGGTGAAAGTCAAAAGTCCAGTTTTAGGGGTGGACACAACCACACGTACATTCCCCTGCCTTAGCCTATTAAATTTTTCTGGAGAAATATTTCCAATGGTTGTTTATATGGGGTGTTCGCCATTACAAATAATGTACCCTTGTTTATGACGAACTTTTAATTCAAATTCATGTTCCCGAAAGTGAGAATCATCAAATTTAAACCAAAATTCTTTATCTATCTCTGCAACATATCGAATTTTGAACATATTCACCCCACCTCTTATAATTTTCATCGAAAAGATGCTTTTCTTCCCTCATTATACCCGACCTCTATCTGAATAACAATAAAATAAATTGCAAACCTGCGTGATTTGTGATAAACTTTTCGTCATTAATTCTAGGGGGAATCAGAGTGAAAGACATAATTGATAAGATACTTCTTGAAGGTGAGCAGAGGATAAAGGATTCTGCTACTGTTGCGGCATTGCAGGACGTTAAGGCTCATTTTCTCGGCAAGCAAGGCGCTATAACCGAGCTTTTGAGGGAGATACCTAAGCTTGAAGCTTCTCTCCGTGCGGAGGCAGGGCGGGCAGCTAATGAGCTGAAAAACCATCTTTCGGCACTTGTTGAGGCACGCAGAGAGGAGATAATGCTCAAGGCATCTGAGATTTCTCCCGATTTTGACCTCAGTGTACCGGGCATTATGCCACATGCGGGGGCACTCCACCCCATCACGCAGATGTGCTACGACTTAAATGATACATTCCGCTCAATGGGTTTTGAGATTTTTCAGGAAAATGAAATCACCAGTGAGCTTTACAATTTTGACAATCTAAACTTCCCGCCATCGCACCCTGCGCGTGAGAGTATGGACACTTATTGGCTCGCAGGACACGATAATGCAGGTGGTGGCGACAGGCTTTGCATGAGGACTCACCTCACGGGCGCAAGTGTTCGCTATATGCAGACGCATAAGCCGCCATATCGTTTTGTCTATCCCGGCAGTGTTTACCGCAACGAGTCAACTGATGCCAGGCATGAGCGTTCTTTTACGCAGTATGAAGCACTCATTGTTGACAAGGATTTTACGTTTTCTTCCGGTAAAATCATGATTCAGAGCATTTTGTCTAAGGTGTTCGGGCGCGAGGTTCCCGTGCGTATGCGTGTGGGATTTTTCCCGTTTGTTGAGCCCGGCTTTGAGATTGACATGGGTTGTCTTGTGTGTAACGGCGATGGTTGCAGTGTCTGCAATCAGGTCGGTTGGGTGGAGCTTATGCCCGGTGGCACTCCGCACCCGAATGTCCTCCGCAGTGCGGGACTTGACCCGAACGAGTATACAGGTTTTTATGTGAATGTCGGGCTTGACCGCCTTGTCATGATGCGATATGAAATCAACGATATCAGGCTACTCCGAAGCGCCGACCTTCGATTTCTTGGGCAGTTTAAGTAGGGGGGAATATATATGAAACTATCATTAAATTGGATAAAAGATTATGTCACTCTACCTGATGATTTTGACCTCAAAAAACTTGCCTATGACCTCACTATGTCTACTGTTGAAGTTGAGGGAATGGTTGATTTGAGCCTTGATTTTGAGAAAATGGTTGTTGGTGTTGTGAATGAAATTTTGCCTCACCCTGATGCTGATAAACTTGTTTTGTGCCATGTTGATGTCGGCGACGAGGACATCAAGGAAATCGTTTGCGGTGGCACTAATTTGTATAAGGATATGAAAGTTGCTGTTGCTCGTCCGGGATCATTTGTGCGCTGGCATGGTGAAGGCGATTTGATTGAGCTTAAAAAGGCGAAGGTTCGAGGCATTGAGAGTTACGGCATGATTTGTTCGTCCTCTGAGATTGGAATTTTTGACCTTTTCCCCTATGAAGACGAGCATACGATTGTTGATTTGTCCGCTTTTGATGCGTCTGCCGGCACCTCGCTTGCCACTGCGCTCGGTTTGGACGATATTATTTTGGAGATTGACAATAAATCACTCACCAACCGCCCTGATTTGTGGGGGCACTACGGAATCGCAAGAGAGATTTCAGCAATATACGGATTCCCGCTCAAAGAAATTGAGCCTTACTCACCGCCTGAGAGTGTTTTGAGTCGCAGTGGCTCTGATTTTGAGATTATCATTGACGATTCGGAGCTTTGCGCGCGCTACATCGGTGCTAAGATTGAGGCTGTCTCCGTCAAGCCTGCTCCGTTTGAGATTCAAAGCCGTATTTGGCGTGTGGGTATGCGTCCGATTGACGCTATTGTGGACATCACAAACTATGTAATGCTCGCAACAGGGCAACCAACTCATGCGTTTGATTCAAATGTGGTTGATGGAAACATCGTCATTCGCCGTGCTAATGATGAAGAAAAGCTTGCTCTTCTCAATGGAATGGAGCTAAAGCTCACCCATGAAGACCTTGTAATTGCTGACCAAAAAGAGGCAATCGCGCTTGCAGGTGTCATGGGTGGCAGTAAAGATTCCATACTTCCCGACACTAAGGATATTATTTTAGAGATAGCAAACTTCAACGCACTCAGCGTGAGGCGCACTTCCATGCGCCATGAGGTTAGAACTGAGGCGGCTACTCGCTTTGAGAAGGCAATTGACCCACAGCGAGTGGACATCGCACTCGCTATGTCCATGAAAATGTTTGCAGATGCTTTCCCTGAGATGGCTGTCACGGCGTTTCATGACAATTATCCCACGCCTCTTAAAAATGCCGAAGTCACGGTTTCACTTGAGTGGCTAAAGCGCAGGCTTGGTAAAACCATCGAAAATAATGAGCTTGCCGATAAGCTCGGACTCCTTGGTTTTAAAGTCACTTTCTCAGGCGATGCCATGAATCTGGTTGCACCGACTTGGAGGTCTACGGGTGATATTTCCATCGCTGAGGATATCATGGAGGAAGTTACCAGAATCCATGGGCTTGAAAACTTTGAGGCTACTCCTATTTTGACGGCTTTTGACAGCGCTATCAACCAAACAAAAGTAGATAATGACAGGAAAATCCGTGAATATCTCGCGTTTCGCTGTGGTATGACTGAGGTCTACACATATCCTTGGGTTTCCGAGGAGTACATCACTGCTGTTTTAGGTAGCTTGGACGGTATGCTTGAGCTTTCTGCTCCGCCGTCGGCTAACGAGAGATTTCTGCGGTCGTCGCTCTTGCCGGGTCTTTGCAAGGCTGTTTCTGATAATCTTCGTTACTTCAACGAGTTTTCCATTTTTGAGTCTGCACAGGTCTATTTTAACTCAGAATTCTCATCTGAGTATGATGAGCGGGAAAAGCTCCCCCGCCAGTGCAGATCCATTGCAGGTGCATTTGTTGCTCCGCGTGAGGATTTTGAGAAGATTTATAGACAGGCGAAGGGCATTATTGAATCTATGGCACGTCATGTTCACTTAGAGCCACTAAGTCTCAGTCAAGACAGTAAGCCGTTTTGGGCTGATGATATCGTCTGGCAAAATATTAAGCTCGGTGACAAGTGTATCGGCAACATGGCTATTTTGTCACAAAAAGCGGCACTGGGTTGCGGTGTAAAAACTGCCTCGGTTATGCTCTTTGAGTTAGACCTTGATTCGCTCGTACCACTACCGTCAAGGGCTAATAAGTTTGAGCAGATTCCTGAGTACCCGATGAACGAGTATGATGTTTCATTACTTTTTGACTCAGAAACAAAGTGGAGCGAAATTGCACGAACTGCCGCAGGCAAGGCAGGTCCTGATAATTTGCTCAAAAACGTGTCATTTTTCGAGGAATACAAAGGCAAACAAATCCCCGAAGGCAAGAAGTCTATCACGCTCAGGCTTCTAATCGGCTCCGATAAAAAGACACTCACTTCCGATGATATTGAAAGCTGTGCAAACGCTGTCGTAAAGAGGCTGTCAAAAGTGCTTGGAGCAGAGACGCGGAAGTAGTTGAAAGATGTAGCAGGTGGTGGCTGTTTGCGTAGTCTTTTTGCGAAGCAGCGGTGTAGATCCCGATGGCTCGCAAAACGCGTAGCAAATTGCCCCTCACATGCGGATATAAGGAGCATTTCAGTGGCAAAAAAACTCGGTACAAAACAGATTGCGTTTAATAAGAAGGCTTATCATGACTACTTCATTTTGGAAAAATTTGAAGCGGGTGTTGAGCTTTTTGGTACTGAAGTTAAGTCTATCAGGCAGGGTAACATTAACCTCAAAGAGGCGTTTTGTATGGTCAAAGACGGCGAGCTTTTTGCGCGTGGTATGCACATCAGCCCCTATGAAAAGGGTAACATTTTCAACCGCGACCCACTTCGCCCAAAAAAACTTCTCATGCATAAAAAAGAAATCAATAGGCTCTACGGGCGCATTAAGCAAGATGGACTTGCTTTGATTCCGCTCGCTGTCTACTTTAAGAATTCTTTAGTTAAAATCGAAATCGGGCTTGCCCGCGGTAAGAAACTTCACGATAAACGTGATGTTGAGGCTGAGAAAAGCAGTAACCGCGACATAGACAGATCTATGAAGAATAAAGCCTAAGTTTATCATTGCATATTTCCGAAAAATACGGTATCATCAGTATACGTGAATATGTAAAAAGTTGGGTAATTGTACGGAGGTATGTCTATGTCCCACTATATCACAAGCATTGCGGAAGCTATAGGTAATACGCCCTTGCTTAGACTTGACAGGCTGACAAAAAAATACAATGTTGATGGGGAGATTTATGCTAAACTGGAGCATATGAACCCCAGTTTTAGTAAGAAAGACAGGATTGCCCTCGGCATGATTGAAGCCGCAGAGGAAAAAGGGCTCCTGAAAAAATGTCAACCTGTTTTAGAGGTCACCAGCGGCAACACAGGCACAGGGCTCGCTCTGGTCTGCGCTGCAAAGGGCTATCGGTTTATATGTTGCATGTCTAAGGGAAACTCCATAGAGCGTGTTAAAATGATTCAGGCGTTCGGCGGCGAGATTGTTCTGGTCGACCAAGCACCGAACTCTGTCAAGGGCAAGGTCTCCAACGACGACCTCATGCTCGTTGAAAAAGAGGCAGAGAGGATTGTTGAGGAAACAGGTGCCTATTTAATAAATCAGTTTTACAACCTTGACAACTCCACTGCTCAAAGACCCGCTGCCGAAGAGATGTGGACGCAGCTTGGCGGCGAGCTTGATGCTTTTGCTGATTTTATCGGCACCGGTGGCACTTTTGCCGGCTATTCCGGAGTTTTTAAGAGTCACAACCCTTTGATTAAGTGTTATGCCGTTGAGCCGCGCGGATGTGCCTATTATGGCGCGGAAATGGAAGAGGGGGCAATGCACAGCATTCAGGGCGGTGGTTACGCCAAGTGCGTCTCAAATGTAGATCCCGCCACCATTGACGGCTCAGTCATTGTCTGCGATGATGAGGTTGTGAAGATGACCCGCGATTTAGCGGCTATCGAAGGAGTCTTTGCAGGCTTCTCATCAGGTGCCAATGTAGCCGCCGCAGTTCGGCTGCTCGACGGCGAAATGAAAGGCAAAAAAGTCGGTGTTGTGATTAACGACTGCGGACTTAAGTATATAAGCACTTCGCTGTTTTAATGTAAATGTGAGATTTCAGAAAGGTACCGGTAACCTATATGCCTCTAGTCAATTGCCCGCAATGTGGTTTTGAATTTCCCCCCGAGGATTTGGTTTGCCCAAATTGCGGGTATCTCTATGATATAGATGAAGAGCTCCCCGAGCTCCCTCTTGAAGAGCCTCAAGATGAGCAGGAGCTCCCGCCACCTGCTCCTGATTATGAGGATGAGGAAGAAGATGAAGAGTCTGAAAACGACTCAGCCGAAACGGTCAAATTCTCTGATGAAGACTCTATTTCTGATGAGTCAATTCAAAGAGGCTGTCTTATAGGTGTGGGCGTTCTCTGTGCGCTGGTATTGGTCATCATGATGATTGTCACTTTTGTGCTTGGCTCTAATCGTACCGGGTGAGTTGCGGTGCTTTTTTGTGCAGTACCAAAAGCCAAAAGGCGGTCTAAAAATAAAAGCAACCCGACCGACATCAGAAAAGCCAGTATAAGAAAGCCAAGAAACCTAGAAAAAGGTACATGCATTAGTGGCAAAGAGGCGGCTGAGTGGTGCTTTTATTTTTAGACTGCCTTTTGGCTTCGCACCACCTTACCCCTTAGTTGAACCGCCGGTTATGCCCTCAACGTAGAACTTCTGCATGATGACAAACAGCACAGAAATCGGGATTGATACAATCACACCCCCTGCGGCGAAGCGTGCGAAGTGGGTGTTTATTAGAGCGCGGTCAATCATTCGGAACAGACCTATGGCAACAGTCCAATCTGTAGCGATACCTGATGTAATCATGATGTTTGCAAACATAAAGTCCATCCACGGTACCAAAAATGCAGCGATTACGGTATATACAATAATGGGCTTTGAGAGCGGCATGATAATCAAGCGGAATATTTGTGATTCCGTAGCACCGTCAAGCCGCGCCGCTTCACTTAAAGTTTCTGATATTGTGTCAAAAAAGCCCTTCGCTATCAAGAAGCCAAGACCGGAACTGCCTGAATAAACCAAAACAAGGCCAATGTGGCTATTTGTAAGCCCGAATGCTTGCAGTACAAAATACACGGCTATCATAGCTAAAAGTCCGGGGAACAGACCAATAATTACACTTAAACTCATAAGAGTTCTGCGACCTTTAAAACGCATACGGCTCATGGCGTAACTCACGCAAAGCACAAATATACTGGCAATAAAACCGGATAAGAGTGCAATCTGAAGAGTATTCATAAACCATGTCGGAAACTGTGCAACAGTATCGTATGGATCAAACAAAAGAAGCCTGTATGCCGTTAAAGTAAATTGCTCAGGCATAAATCTTCTCGCGTTCATGCCTTGAAACTCTGAAAATGAGTTGAGAACAAGCCAGATTATAGGAATAAGCCATATCAATGCTAAAATAGCTAAAAACAGATGGCGTAGCGTAAAGGAAGCACCTTTTAAAACTTTACTAATCATAACTGAAACTTATCCTCCTTATTACGATTGATAATCACATTAAAGGCAACAAGGGTTATAATTGCACACACTATAAACACCATTATACCTATGGTAGATGCCATTCGGTAATTCCATTGATCCTGAGTAAGCCTATACAGCCACGTTACCAATAAATCCACCTCGTTGGCATTCGCTCGCGACATAGCGAGGTCGGTAGTTCGGTAGACATCATTGGTCAGTAGGAAAATGACATTAAAGTTATTAAAATTATGAATAACCTGTGTGACGAGGAACGGTGCCGTCACAAAGAGCATATACGGCATCGTAATATATATAAATTGTTTAAATGGGCTTGCACCGTCTATCCTTGCGCTTTCATACAGATCCTTTGGTATGTTCATGAGAACTCCTGTTGCTATCAGCATTGTAAACGGCACACCAATCCAAATATTTGTAAGAACAATCATTGCTCTTGCCCACATCGGATGATTGAAAAATGGAATGAATGTGAGGTGCTGAGGTACCAGTCCAATATCAATCAGCCACTGTGTCAAGCCTATATCAGAGGCAAAGAAATTTACGAACCCCGTTTGAGCAAATAAGCTCCTAATAACGAGCAATGTTACAAACTGCGGAACCGCAATGGTGACAACAAAAATCGTCCGCCACATTCTTTTAAGTTTTGTTTTGTCATTATTAATAAATGAGGCAAGAAACATTCCAAGAAAAAAGTTACTGAATGTAGCTAAGAAAGCCCATATAAGAGTCCATGAAAGCACTCTACCAAATGCATATCCAAAATTTGCTCCTACAGCTCCACCACCAAATAGTTCACGGAAATTACTTAGCCCTACCCATGTAAAAAGAGAAGCAGGCGGCATATGATGTTGGTCGTAGCTTGTAAATGCAACTGCGATAAGTACAGTGAGCGGAATTATAGTAAAGATGACAACGCCCAGACATGGGAGTGATAACAATGTTATGTGAAAACGCTTGTCTCCGGCTGATTTAACATCTTCTATAAATGTAGGGATGTGTTCGCCTTTTTCTGCTTTTACCTGTAAAGCGTGGACATTTATTATGTTGCGTAGATAAATAAAAAAAGCAGCAAGCAGTACAATTATTGAGCTTATTCCAAACAGTAATATCAGAAAAGAGTGGTCGAAATCGTTGACTTCATTTCTCATGGTTGCGGGGTTAAAAACAGTCTCAAACTCAACCGTTCCGAGTGTCGGCAACCTTTCAATATAATGAGCTGCAAAAGTAATAGCAAATAGTATTATAACTACCTGAAACAGCGTCACTAAAATGCCTTTTATGATTTGTTTTCTACGAAAATAACCCGCACCCATAATAAGCACGGATAGTTTAACAAAAAAGTCGCCCTTTGCAAAAGCAACAGCAACTCCTCTAAAGAAGTTTAGAAAACTCACAAATGGGTTAATTTTCTCGACGCGGGCTAATGTTCCTGTCATTATGCACATCCCCTTATTTATGAAAGATTTCTGAAAGGGAGACCACGTTTGCGCAGTCTCCCTTTTCATGAGTTTCTAATCCTATTGCGCTTTGACTTAATTTATCCGGTAATAGCTTCTACTGTTGAGTCGAGCAAATATTGTAAATCATGCCCCTCCGGATTACCTTGGACTATTATTTCTCCGAGAGTTTCCATTGGTCCCCAAAAGCTGCCGCCCGGAAGGATTGACCAAGAAAACGGTGCTTGTGCAGCGAATGCGGATGCAGCCAAATCATCTTGTAGTGCATCGGCAAGTGCTGTTGCCGCAGCAAGATTAGATGGTCCCATGCCACGTACATGGAATCGCTCAATTTGGCTGTTTGTATTTGTGAGCCAGTCAGCGAGCATCATCGCCCAACCTGCCCATTCACTATGTACATTAACACCAATGAGCGTTGACCCAATAACTCCACCCATTTGCACTTGATTACCGGCTACTGTAAATGTCGGGAGCTTAGTTGTGGCAATGCTATCGCCCCATATTTCAGAAAATGCCGGGACATTCCACTGACCATTGACTGCTGCAATAACAGAGCCATCTTCTATAGCTCCACCGATTTCACCACCGCCCAAAGATATAAATGCAGGGTGACCGGCAATGTCGAGCATTCCTTGAAGTACATCTGTTCCGCCGGGTCCGTTTATGTTAATCATTGAACTACCGTCATCATCTTCCCAAGCGTCAAAACCTGCGCCTCTGAAGAATGAGATATTCCACCATCCGCTGGGGAGCTCCATAGAGACCATTGCACCTGCCTCCGCTGCGACTTCAAGCATTCTGTCCCAGCTGAGTACATCTTCAGGTGTGAAGTAATCTGAATTATAGAGCAAGAAGTAGCCATTGCCGGGGCTGAGTGGCCAAGCCATGAGACTGTCACCAACTGACGCAGAGGCAACTGAACCGGCTGTATTGGCTGCGCGAACTTCAGCTGCATTCATTACATTTTCTTGCAGTACTCCGGCTCTGTAGAGGTCATTTATTTGGTCGTCTGCGAACGCAAAGACATCTGCAGCTGCAGGTGGGTCAGTCAGTATTGTATCTCTCAAAGTTTCCTCAGACTCAACGCCGACTTCAATTGTCAAATTTACTCTATCTGCGACATGTGCAATGAAGGCATCAGCTTGTGAGCGCAATAGATCTTGACACATTTCTCCGCCCCATAGGCGAAGTGTCACATTGTCGAGGTCGCCGGCAGGTGGTGCAGGTTCTTCATCATCATCATCGGCAGGAGCAGGGGTCGCAGCCGGAGCTTCGCCCGTTCCTGTATCAGGTGGCGGTGCAGGTTCAGGGTCCGCCGCACAAGCAACAATAGGTACCAGAATAAGTGCAAATGCGAGCAAAATAAAAAGTGCTTTTTTCATTGGTATTCCTCCATAAAAATTTAGTCAAATATGTTCAATTTGAACATATTTATGTCATGATATCACAATTCATTTATCTAGTCAAGACAAAATTGTTAACAAAGCTCGTCCGTTTGTTAAAGTTTTATTAACGCACTTTAGATTGGTGTGCTTTGATTTGGTGCGGTGCGCAAATCCAATAGACGGTCTAAAAATAAAAGCACCATTCAGCCGCCTCTTTGCCACCGGTGCATATACCTTTTTATAGGTTTTTTACTTTTTCTTATACTTGCTTTTCTGATGTCGGTCAGGCTGCTTTTATTTTTAGACCGTCTATTGGATTTGTAGTTAGTCTGTGGCTATTTCATTGCCAGAATGAAGTCCTCTAGGTATTTATCCCATAGGCGCCATTCGTGGTCGCCTTCTTCAAAATGGGCTGTTACGTTTAAGCCTAGGTGGCTTGCTTTTTTGTGGAATGCCACACTCATCATGTATAGGTCGTCTTGCTCTCCGCAGCGGAGCGTGATTTTTAGGTTTTTGTGCTTTTCGGGGTCGAGCAGGTTCATGGGGTCGAGGGGAGTTGTGTTTAGTTCGTTTTCTTTGACCATCATAAACGGGAACTCCATGCGTTGCTCTTCTGTAAGCATTGGCATCAATGCAATCGGGTGAATGAATCCTGAAAACAACCCCACCTCTGTGAATCTTTCAGGGTATGTTAGAGCTATTTTCGCGGCACCCAATGCACCCATTGATATTCCTGCGATGTTATTTAATTCCCAAGCTTTTGGAACACCCATCAAGAGATTTAAGTATTCAGGCAACTCATTTGCCACATATGAAAAGTAGTTCTGCCCATTTATGTCATCGCAATACATGCTCCTACCAACGCTAGGCATTACAACAGTAACACCCGCATCGCGAGCAAACAACTCCACACGAGATAATCTCAAAAACGATGTCGCATCATCAGACAAACCATGCAACAAATACAAAACCTTGCGCTCACTAAGTGGAGTCTCCCCAATATGGGTAGAATCCGGAGTAACCATTGTCAAAAGTGTACTCATTTTCAGTTCCCGAGAATAGAAATCCAAAGTCAAAACAGCCATAATATATAATCTCCTAGCTTTGTTTTTAAGGCGCACCCATTTAAAATCAGCAAGTCAGGTGCAGGCGGTCTAAAAATAAAAGCAGCCCGACCGACATCAGAAAAACCAGTATAAGCAAAGTAAAAAACCTAAAAAAAGGTAAATGCACTGGTGGCAAAGAGGCGGCTGAGTGGTGCTTTTATTTTTAGACCGCCTGCGCCTGACTTGCCACCTCATCCCATGCTTAAATAAGCCTCAATGAACCCATCTAAATCCCCATCCATAACAGCATTTATGTTGCCATTTTCAAATCCGGTTCGATTATCCTTAGCCAAAGTATAGGGCATAAACACGTATGACCGTATCTGACTACCCCATTCGATTTTCATTTGTTCGCCCTTGATATCACTTATCTTATCTAAATGCTGACGCTCTTTTATCTCCAGCAGCTTCGACCGAAGCATACGCATTGCCACTTCGCGGTTTTGGTGCTGACTGCGCTCCATTTGACATGCCACAACCAAGCCCGTAGGAGTGTGGGTTATTCGCACTGCGCTTTCAGTCTTATTTACGTGCTGACCGCCTGCGCCTGATGCCCTAAATGTGTCAACTCGAATGTCCTCGGTTTTTATTTCAAGCTCTACATCATCTGATATAAGCGGGGCAACTTCCACTGCGGCGAACGAAGTGTGGCGTCTGCCCGAGGAGTCGAACGGTGAAATTCGGACTAAACGGTGTACGCCGTTTTCGCTTTTGAGCAGACCGTAGGCATTTTCACCGTCTATTTGGATTGAAGCGGACTTCATGCCTGCCTCTTCGCCGTCCAGCCAGTCGAGTAGCTTGTATTTCATCTTATGGCGCTCCGCCCAACGGGTGTACATTCTGTAGAGCATCTGCGCCCAGTCTTGAGCTTCGGTGCCGCCCGCTCCTGCATGGAATGAAACAATTGCACTGCTGTTGTCGTATTCTCCGCTCAGAAGTGTCTCGAGTCGTGCCGTCTCCAAAGCTGAGTTGAACTTATCAAACTCAGCCGCAACTTCTGAAAGCAAGCTCTCGTCTTTTTCCTCTGCACCCATCAAACAGAGTGTCAGCAGGTCGCTCCACATATTGTCCAGCTTTTCATAGGTATCTATTTTTGTCTTTAAGGCTTTGATGTTTTGCAGGACTTTTTGCGAGTTTTTTAAGTCACTGAAAAAGCCGTCTTTTGCGCTTTCGGCTTCGAGCTTTTCAAGTTCAGCAGTCGCCTCGTCCAGCTTGAGGGCTTGCTTTAGGCCGTCAAGCGCGGGGCGCAAGTTATTTATTGATTGTTTAAAATTGTCAAATTCTATGATATGACCACTCCTTTCCGCCACACTCTGAGCCACAAAACAACCATCAGAAAGATGGTCATATTGTGCATCATTTGCGGTTCCCTGCAAGGGGAGCAAATCGCACATTCTCTCGTAAGTTTGAATTTATTCAGACTTACTGTCTCAATTCTACAATTACAAGTTCCGGATTATTTAAAAATCTTGTCCAACCTAAATGGTTTCCAAGGCCTCTTGTCACTACCATTTGAGTATTTGCTCTTGTGTAAACTCCGCTTGTATACGTGGGGAACCATTCCATTCTCGGACCTATCAGCCCATCTGTGAACGGCAGTCGCACTATTCCGCCGTGGGCATGTCCGCTCAGTAGCAGGTCTACACCCAGCCTGCTGAACATATCCAGCTTGTAGTTTCTGTGGTAGAGAACTATCAGAAACTCCGGCGCTTCGTTTTGATGTATGCCGTCAATAAAAGCTTGCGGTGTAATCATGTCGGCGGGACCGTTTGGGTCCTCGACACCTGCGAGGATTATTGAGTCTCCGCCACGCTCGATTCTCTCAAATCTGTTGCGCAGCAAAATAACACCTGCTTCATCGAGAATCGAAATCAGCTCCTGTAAATAACCCGGACCGAGATCCCATTCGTGATTTCCTGTCACGAAGTATACAGGGGCAATGGGCGTTAGTCCGGCAATCAGCGCTCTTGTTATTTCAAGTTGCCTGCTCACAGGGAGTCCGGGCTGGTAGCGGTCAACTAAATCCCCAACCAAGACTATGATGTCAGGCCGGGACTCGATTACAGATAAAATCAGCCGTGCGTTGTCCTCACCATGCTCCGCTCCGTGATTGTCGGCAATGAGTGCTATTCTGTAGCCGTCAAAGCCTGATGGTAGATTCGGGAACTCAAGTATATATTCAGTTGTCACGAGCCTTGTGTTGCTGTCAACTAATATCAGACCTATGGCGAGAGCCAAGACAAGCAGTATAAACAGTATTTTTCCAAAGCATCCAATTCGTCGTCTTCTCAAAATAATACCTTTTTCGTTAGCTTTCTTTGTCGCGCACAAAAACATGTTTAATGTTCGGGTCTGCGGTCTGGCGAAACTCTGTTTCAAAGCGGTCTATTGATTTTATCATGGAAGTCAGGCTCTTGTGCCCGAAGTTTCTGTAGTCGAAGTCGGGTTGCTTTTTCAAAATTAGGTTGCCCAGTTCGCCCAGGAACACGGAGCCGCTGTCACCTGCAAGGTCGGCTACCGAATCTGCTATAATCTCTACAACATCGTCCGGCACGGGGGTTTGCGTTTTTGGTCTGTCATGCTTTTTCTGCGGACTGCTCAGCTGCACGTCTTGCTCGGTTTTGTCATCAGCTTCGGCTTTACCCTCAGCTTCGTTTAGTGCGCCGCCTTCGGCCAGCATTGTGTCTGCGTATCTTTTGTTGATTACTTCGATGTATGTAAATTTATCACATGCCGCAATAAAGGCTCTTGGTGTTTTTCGCTCACCAATGCCTATAACTCTCTGCCCTGCTTCGCGCAGTCTTATAGCGAGCCTGGTGAAATCGCTGTCGCTCGACACTATAACGAACCCATCGGTGCGCTCTGTGTAGAGTATGTCCATTGCGTCGATTATCATTGCGGAGTCGCTGGAGTTTTTCCCCTGTGTGTAGCTGTATTGCTGTATTGGGGTTATAGCATTTTCGAGCAGGGAAGATTTCCACCCCGACACCACGGGACTTGTCCAGTCTCCGTAGATGCGCTTTATTGTGGGTGTTCCATATATCGCTATTTCTTCCATCACACGCTTAATGCAGTTTCTGGGCACGTTTTCAGCGTCTATAAGCACAGCCAGCCGCAGATTACTTAGGTTAAGTGAGTTTGTCGTCAAATTGATTCACCGCCTTCACTCCACATTCTACCATGCTCGGAGCAAAAGCACAAGTGGGTGTTATTTTCGGAAGTAACTTGACTGTAGGAGTACAATACAAATTGTAGCTATCGTTTTATCCATTCTCTTGACCAACCATTATTTTTATATTGCTTGAAATACACACCCAAATCATCAACAAAACTGAGAGCCAATGTGGTATGCAGGCTGAGCTGGAATGTTTGCGGCAACGCCCGTGCCTTTTGTATAGCAACTTCCGCAGTTATTTCGCCTGCCATATAGTTTTTTACAACATCGTAAACTTTGTCATCAGCAATTGGTCCGGACACCCAGTTATAATCATGCCTTGGCTCTATCTTCTCAGCTTTATTGGCTTCTCGATGCCTGTTTTGGCAAATAAATTCGAGCCAATCTAAATCCGGTATATCGCTGAATCTTTTTCCATAGGTGCTAAATAGGTCATTGTTGATTTCGTAACGCAAAACAGTTGCTGTACCGCCGGATAAATCCACTTTATTTGCAGCCCATCTAAACGCTGTGTCCGGTTTGCCGGTCAAATAAAAACCTTTACCAAAATCGGTTCTAACTCGCCCTTTGCTCAAATCTATAATTCCGATTTTTTCATTTGTTCCGTGGTATAAAGCCATTTATTCACCCACTTTATTCAGTTCATCCGCAAGCACTTCAGCCATGTATTCGTAACCTTGTGTGTGCCAGATGGGATAGCCGGAAATAATGCGTTGTGCCAATCCGCTACGTTCAAGCAGTTTAGCCGTTTCATCAATTGGCTTATCAATCTCCTCTGATGTGTAGCGAACTACATTTGTGAACCATAATGCCTTATCGGTTGCGGTTGGTGCGTTATTGTCAAATATGAATATATCATCTATGGCACAATCCAGGCATGATGCCAATTTATGCGCCAAAGAAATGTGAATGTCTTGATTTTCTGTTTCAATAGCATATATCGTGCGTTTCGTTGTGCCTATTGCTTCAGCTAAGGCTGTTTGGGACATACAACGCCTATTACGCATTTCCTTTAGGTTATTTTTCAACTCAAACACCTGCCTTAAAAATAATCGCCAAAAGAGGAAGTTGTCTACTTATAGAGTAGCACACTTCCCACATTGGTGTCAATAGTAATGGTCGCTTTTGTATGTGCGATTAACCCCAATCACCCACAAACAGTGGGTAGTTTGTTTCTAAACTCCCACTGTTTGTTTTGTGTTTCGGCTTTTCGAGGTGCTTAAGTATCACTTCATGAACTATTAGGCTCTGCCTCTCCAGCCGCCATCTGAATCAAACCTGTGCCGCACCCCGTCGACAACTTGGACTCCCGTTACCATTGCTCCACTTGGACGCATGTAGTACCAAACTCCGCCACTCATTATCCAACCCGTTGCCATCGCTCCGTTTGGTCTCAAATAATACCATGCTCCGCCCGTATGCACCCAACCGGTTGCCATCGCACCACTTCCTCGCATATAGTACCACGCTCCGTCATACTCTACCCATCCCGTCGCCATTGCGCCGTTTCCGCGAAGATAATGCCATGTACCGTTGTAACGCACCCAACTCGTTTGCATAACGCCGTCATCTGAGCACAGGTAGAACCAACTTCCACCTGTCTGCACCCAACCTGTTGCCTTCGCGCCGCACGCGCGAAGATAAAGCCAATAGTCGCCGTCTTCCAACCAACTTGTTTGCATAATGCCGTTTTCATCAAAGAAATACCGTTCGTCGTCGATTTGAGCCCATCCGCTGACATTTCCTCCGGCATCGAGATTAAATCTCCAATTGCCGTTTTCATCTCGTTGCCAAAGCCCTACCGGATCCACCAATAATTCATCCGCAGGCTGTGAGGGCGGCGGGGGTGGTGGCGGTGGTTGCCACCAGTCTTGGGGAGGATGCCACGTGTCCTGGGGTGGTGGGGGTTGCCAAATTTGGGGTTGTTCAATGGTTAGTGTTGTCACGTGTCTTTCGTCTGTGAACAATGCGTTGCCGTCAGTGTTCAGTAGTGAAATGCGCAATATCCAAGTGCCGCCACGCTGTGCGTGGTTTCCTGCAGGGAGATGCAACTGTATCGGAGTGTTATTATTTATCTGATTTGCCGCCATTGTTCCGCTGCCGCCTGTTCCTTCCCATACTTGTCCGTTTCTTAACCACTCGAAAGATAGTGTTGAAAATCTTGAATTTCTACCCGCGTGAGTCAAGTTAATTTGAACGTTGAAGTTTATAGTTTGGTTTATATTTCCGCTGCTTGCCGCCGAGACGTTCGGGTCTCGGAAAGTTACACCTCCGGAAGGTGCATTCACCGTCACAGGTATTGTAAATGTTTTAGTTATGCCGCTCCAATCATAGTTGTCCGTGCCTGTCGGTGTGAACATCACGCTAAATCCGTCGTTTTTCATAGACGGTATTTCATTCGGGTATTCCCACGCCCAAGTACCGCCCGAAGAGCCGCCTGTGAGCGTTGATTCTTCAAGTCGCTGACCGTAGGTTATAGCTCCGGCAGTCGGTGGCGTGAGTCCTGTCGGCACTGCTCTATTTACTGTGACAGCCACATTTTGTGTTACTGCGTTGTAAGTATTAGCTGCCGTTCCTGTAGGCGTAAACGTCATAAGAAACTCATCGCCGCTTTGAGCCACCGTTGGTCGTGCGTCAGGCGTGTCAAACGTGAATGTGCCCATTACGCCGCTGTTATCTTGCCCTGCTAGCATTGCTTGTGAAAGGTTTTGTCCGAAAGTCAAAGTTGCGCTTGTGGGAAATGTTACTACAGGATTCGCACGCTCAACGGTTACGCCGCTAGATGTTATGCCGGAGAAGTTCGTTGCGGTAACTCTGAATGTTATCGTCCGTCCAACGTCTGCGGCTGTTAAGATTAGTGTCCGAGTATTTGCACCCGGTATGGGTGTTCCATTGCGTAACCACGCATATGCCAGTGTCCCGTAGTCAAGTGATGTAATTGTTACATCTGCCGTCAACTCCTGACCAAACACAGCGTTACCTGATATAGTCACAGTGCCTTCAAGAGGCGGCGCAGCAGGTGGAGTATTTTGTGGGGAGAAGATAAATGGCGTTGTTACCAATCCACCAAAATCGACCTCTACGTCCCAATCAAAGCGTCCCCCGTTTACGATGGCATTTGTGTCGAGAAGATAGTTGAAACTCACATCTATGAATGGAGGTGAGGGGCCGGGACCGATTGACGAGCCTGTAAAAGGTGCATCAGGGTGCAACAACACACTTTCAAGTTTGTTATGAGAGGCAGCAAGCACTTCTAACATCGGGTTATTGCTAACATCTAACTCACCGGTTAGTTGATTCCAACCAACGCGAAGCTCGAGCAACGTCGGATTTTGACTTACGTCAAGTTCTTCCAGACTGCCATGAACCCAAAGCCGGCGTAGTGCCGGATTTTGACTTACGTCAAGTTCCTCCAGTAGATTGCTAGAAACAAAAAGCTGGTGCAACGCCGGATTTTGACTTACTTCAATTGATGTTAGTTGGTTCTCCTGCACACTAAGCGATACCAACTCCGGATTTCGACTTACGTCAATTGATCTTAGTTGGCTCTCCCCCACACTAAGCTCGAGCAACGCCGGATTTTGACTTACGTCAATTGATCTTAGTTGGCTTCTCGTCACACTAAGCGATTCCAATGCCGGATTTTGACTTACGTCGATTGATCTTAGTTGGCTCTCCCACACAGTAAGCGATTCCAACGCCGGATTTTGACTTACGTTAATTGATGTCAACTGGTTGTTACCTGCGTCAAGCCGTTCTAACATCGGATTACTGCTAACATCAATTTCTTCCAGGAGATTTCGAAAAACTGAAAGCGACTCCAAACCGGGATTATTGCTAACATCAAGCGTTGTTAAATAGTTATCCCTGACATTAAGATATGACAGCACGGTGTTGCGACTCACGTCGAGCTCTGTTAAACGGTTTCCCCAAGCCTTCAAATTCCGCAACTCCAGGTTTTGGCTCACATCTAATTCGACAAGTTGGTTGAACGTAACCCAAAGTAAATTCAAAGCCAAATTTCTGCTCACATCCAGTGCTGTCAGTTTGTTATCCTGCACATCCAGGCTACGTAGCTCTTCAAAATGCTCAATACCTGCAAGACTTGTTATGGACATGTTTCCGACAGACAAGAACGTTATCGACTCAACATCACAGCGGAAAATTGGCTCGCCGGTTGTTTTGCCAATAAGCGCACGGACGGCTTGCTTAAAGTTTGCGCACTCAAAATCAGCCGTAATGTCGGTGCCACAACAACCCAATGCCGATATGCCTTCCGGCATAGGTTCACCCGCGGGTTCGTACTGTGTTGGCGTAATCAGTTCGGTAATTTCGTTCATACCATATTCCGCCGCATATGGAAACGCCATAGCGACCGTGCTGAGCATGAACAAAAATGCAAGTAAGAGCGTCAACACCCTATTTAGGCTTCTTTTGATTTGCGTGGATTTCTTTGATTTATTAAATGCGCCTGTTTTCGCCTTGGACGAAAAATTCCTCTCCATGTTACATTGACCTCCACAATTTTATTCAGCTCTCTCGGAGTGTTCCCTCACCGGGGCGTGCGCACTTGCCCCGGCGAGTGTTCTCCGAGAAACGAAAAATGCCGCGTATGACTCAAGCGTGATAATCACGCACTACATACACGGCAACCAATGTGCTACACAACCAACTACATACTACGTTAATGCTTGCGAAATAACGCAAACCGTTGTAGAATAGTCAATGTGGTATTGCAAATATGCAATTGTGTATGTGGTCAGTTCACATATGCAGGGCGGGGAGTGGTCTCAACACTTCTCGCCTGCCGCCGAAAAATCGGCGAAGCATTTTCGCTTCTGTGCGATATCATACAATATATTGCATGTAATTGCAAGCATTTTTTGTCAAAATTGTGAATTATATAAATTTTTTGTGAATGACGATTTTTTATTATTATCTTCGCAAGCAGATTCTCACACTAAACCTCAATCAACAAAATTCACGGGCGGTCGGGTCAAACTACGTTAATGCTTGCGAAACTTATAGTAGAAAAATCAATAACGATATGATACAATCATACCTACCACAACTTCACGTTAATATGGATAATTTTCTTAAAAAACCACTTCAGAAAGGAGTCCTGCTGAAATGAACACAGTAATCATTCAATCTGATACACTTAATCTACCTGAACCATTTTCAAGAAAGCTACGCGGCAAAAAGGTTCAGCTCACTGAAAGTAATAATGTCATAACTATTGCTCCGGTAAAAAGCGCTATTGATGCAGCTTGTGGAATGTTCACTGGTGATGGCTCTGTGACAACAAGATTCATTGCTCAAAAGAAACAGGAAAAGGATCTTGAAAATGGCTGATGTCATAATTATGGATGCGTGTTCACTGCTTGCTTTCATATACAACGAGGATGGTGCTGACATTGTAAAAGGTATACTGAAACAAGCAGAGGTCGGTGATTCAGTAGCACTTATCAACAAAGTGAACCTATATGAAGTATATTACGATTTAGAACGCTCGTCAGGGAAGCAACAAGCTGAAGAGTTCTATGACACGTTTCTAAAATTGCCCATTGAAGTGATTAACGGCATCTCAGACGAAGTTATGCGTGAAGCAAGTCGCATGAAAGCAACATACAGAATGTCTTTGGCTGATTCAATTGCATTAGGTGAGGCATTGACTCGAAATGCAGCTGTGCTGACTGCTGACCATCATGAATTTGGCATTGTTGAACAAAATGAAAGTATTGCTTTTATTTGGATTAGATAGGCATAAATGTAAACACATTATGTGTGCATGGAACATGAATAGTAGAGCTGCGAAACTTAGCAATTATGACTGTTAGATATAAGGATAATAGATGGAATTTAACTTATAGATGCACCCAATGCTTTATGCACCCTGTTTTACCATGGTGCTGTGCCCAGCAGCCAACTTAGAGCATTTACTTGACGAATGCCATCGTGGTTTGCATTTGGCATGACTTCATCCAAAGTCAGCAGAAATTTTGGATGATTATCAGGTATTTTTTGCAGTGGTGCCAGTTCTCTTGCAAGCGTGCTTTCGTCCAGCACTGATGCGGCTACTTGGTAATAGCACACGCCGTCTGCATTGCTTGTTACAAAGTCAACTTCGTTTTCGGAAAGTTTACCAATGTTCACTTTATCTCCGCGGCGGCGCAACTCCAAGTACACGATGTTTTCAAGTTGATGACCTAAATCTGCCGACGAGCCCGTGAGTAGCATGTTGCGTAGCCCGGTGTCTACGATATAGTATTTGCCGAGTGTTTTAAGGTATTGCTTGCCTTTTATATCATAGCGGTCGACCTTATAGAAAATAAAGCTGTCACAGAGCGCACGCACATATCTTTCGACAGTATTGACCGAAATTTTACGCCCGGCGGAGTTTATGGTATCGCTGATTTTTTTGATTGAAACAGGGCTGCCAATGCTACTGCACAGGAATTTGACGACACTTTCAAGGACAGATATATCATTTATACCCTCACGCCCGGCTATATCTTTAATGAGGATGGTGTTGTAGACCCCATCGAGATAAGTTCTTATTATGTTATCGTCTTTTTCGAGTTGGCTTATATAGGGAAATGAGCCGTAGCGCAAATAGCCATTAAACATCGAATTTAAGCTCTGATGCGTTGTAAGCTCGGCGTACTCAGCAAAAGACAGCGGCAGTATGCTGATTTCAATATATCGTCCTGATAATAAAGTTGCCAGTTCGCCCGATAACATATGAGCATTTGAGCCTGTGATATACACATCGACATTCTCTTTGATAAACAGGCTGTCAACTGCTTTTTCAAAATGCGGACACTGTTGCACTTCATCAATAAATACATATGTGAATTTATCTTTAAGTAGTCGCGAGTTAAAGTAGTCATACAGTGCCTTATAATCAAGCAAATGTTCAAATTCTATACTTTCTAAATTGACAGAAATTATTTGCTCATCATCAACTCCTGTAAGTCGTAAATAGTCCATATATTGTGCAAGCAAGGTTGATTTGCCACATCGGCGCACTCCGCTAATGACTTTGATAAGCTGCTTTTCGCGCCAAAGTTTTAAGTGCTCCAAATAATTTTTGCGTAAAACCATATGCCCCACCACCTTTGTTTCCAATTATAGAAAAAACTTGACATTATGTCAAGTTTTTTCTGTATACAGAAACTATTACAAGACAGAGGGACGGTTCCTCTGTCTTGTAATAGCACAAGCGCTTGTGCGTTTTGGCTTATGGAACTTATTGACCTAATCTCGGCTACACCCAAGTTCAATCATCAAATTCTCATATCGGAGTTTTTCTTTGTCAATTATTGGATGATTGGGATTATGTAAAGAATGGTCTAAGACATCTGCATCTTTTAGCAGTTCATCATATGGCTCATGAAACTTCCTTTTTTTGCTATGCTTTGATACAGCAGTGGCGATAACTCTTATTTCTTCCTCACTGTAGTGCCCTATCGCCCGAAGAATCTCCTCTGCTACGACCGCACCATTTACAGCATGATTATTAATTGTACCGTGTGTCACTTGATAGATGTCATGCAGCAGTCCACATGCAGCCGCCAACTCTGCATCCAATCCACGCCTTTTGGCAAGCAAAACACAAAAGCTTGAAACGCCATATAGATGTGGAATAAAATAGTGACTTTCATTAGGACAATTGTTATAAATCAGCCGGATAACTTCGCCTCGGAGTGATTCAAGTCTGCTTAACAAAATTTTTACCCTCCAACTATTGCCTATTTCTATGTTGTTTTAACAGGGGAGTACCATATACAGACATCAAGGTTCACAAAAACATAGCCATGTAAATCGGCAAATGAGTTACATTATCTTTTACCATCACATCTTTCGTGTATAGCAGGTATGATTCCCCCAGATGTCGCGAGAATTTTTGCCTAAATTTATCCAGTGATGTGTGTTGTCTGTATGCAGAAGATTTGACTTCAATTGGGCAGATTTTCCCTTCTTTTTTTATTAGAAAATCTATTTCTATGTTATTTGCACGGTTATTAGTATCAGACCGAGAGTAGAAAAACAACCGATGCTCGGAAGCACGCAAACTCTGTGCAACAACATTTTCCATAAGCATCCCCTCATTGACATTGAGTTTATCAAACAAAACCGCTTTGTAAAAGTCGTTTCCGGAGAAACTGTTATCCGCAAAAGCGTGGGTAACAAGCAGTCCGGTATCTGCCATGTAAAGCTTATGCGTTGAATGGTCAAAACTGAGCGCCAAACCAACATTGGGGTTTGTGGCGTTAAAGCACGGATTAGAAATCATGCCATCACTGAGCCACATGAAGGCCTCTTCGTATTCTCGCAAACGCGCATCCTTGCCTAATGCCGAAAGCCTGTACTTTTTTTCTTTCTTTGAAAGCTGCCCGGGAATTGCATCAAAAATAGCAGCTACCTTTCCTTCGTAGCCAAATGCATATTTAGTTATGTCATTGCGGTAGAGTGTCAGTATTCTTTTTTTAGCTCTGTCTGATGCGGAAAAGTCCTTTTCTTTCACATATTCCAAAACGGACTGCGGCATACCGCCGACAAGCAAGTATCGACGAAAATCATTCATTATTTTGCGGTGCAAAGCTTGTCCAAGCGGGGCTTTTTTTGTATAACATTCTTCCAGAAAAGGTGCTGTTGTTTCATCGCCCAACGCCCAAAGGAACTCCTCAAAGTCCAAGGGATGCATCTCAAAAGATTCCTCTTCCGAGGGTATCATGATATCCTGAACATTTTGCCTTATTGAAATTAATGATCCGGTCTCGATAAAATCATATCTTCCATCGGCGACAAAATATTTTATTAATTCTCTGGCTCGTGGGAATCGCTGAACTTCGTCAAATATTAACAAACTATCCCTATTATATAGCCGAACGTTATAATATGTGGAAAGCTTAGAAAAAAGCACGTCAAGGTCGATGCTTTCGTTAAGGAATATGTCCTTAACTTCGTTCGCTACATTGGTAAAGTCAATTATAATAACACTCTTATACTCAGCTTCTCCAAATTGCTCACAGACATAACTCTTGCCAACACGCCTCGCTCCTTTTACCAGCAAGGCAGTTCTCCCTTTGCTCTCTTTTTTCCAGTTAAGCATTTTTTGATATGCCTTACGCTTAAAAATCATGTGTTTTCAACCACCTTCCGACTACATGTTACCACATCTTTCACGAAAAGGCAAGTAGCAAAGTTAAAAATTTACACGAAAAGGCATATAACGAAGTCGCGAATTCCCACGAAAAGGCATGTAATAAAATCGCTAATTCTCACGAAAAGGCATGAAGTTAACCCCATTCACCCCGTATTACGAAGCCCGGCTACTATGCCGTTTATGGTCAGCAGGAGTTGCGTGAGCAGCTCTTGCTCCTGTGCTTCGCTGACTTCGCCGTTTCTGTAGAGCTCGCGCATCAGCTCTGCTTGTAGTAAGTTTAGAGGGTCTATGTGCGGGGCGCGGTGTAGTGCTGATTCTCTGTCGAACGGGAAATGCGCAAGAAGCTCGTCATCTTCTGAGATACGCAGGGCTATTTCCTTTGTTATCTTGTACTCTTCGCCGATGTTCGAGAAAATCCGCTCTGCCGCTTTTTCATTTTTTGCAAGCGGGATGTATGCCGTGGCTATCTGCATGTCTGCTTTCATCAAAGCCGCGTGGAGATTATTTATCATTGCCGCAAAAAGTGGCCACTGATTATACATTTTTTGCATAATTTCAAGGTTTTCGGGCTTTGCGTTTGCAAAGGTCTCAAGCCCTGTTCCGGCGGCGTACCAGCCCGGTATTAGTTGGCGGTTTTGCATCCAGCCGAACACCCATGGAATGGCTCGTAGGCTGAAAAAGCTTGGATTAGCGACCCTGTGCATTGGTCTGGAACCTATGTTTAAGTTTGCGAAGTTCTTCAGCGGAGAAACGTCATTGTAATATTCAAATAAATCATCGTCCTCGTAGACGAGTGAGCGATACTTGGAGAATGCGACATCTGCAATTTCGTCTAAAGACTCAATAAAACATGGGTCAAGCCCGGCTAAATCGTTTTCTTTCGATGCTTTCAGTGTGGTCACAACCGTTTCGAGTAGGGTTGCCGCCGCTTGTTCTAATTTTCTGCATCCTGTTTCTGCGAGCAGATAGCGGTTTGACAGAACTTCACCTTGCTCTGTCACCTTAAAGCCGTTTACCGCACTTTGCGGTGGTTGCGACACAATGCTGCGAGTCAGTTCTCCGCCGCCTCTGCCGAGCGAACCGCCGCGACCGTGGAAGAATTCCACATGTATCCCGTATTCTTTTGCCAGCTTAACCATTTCAAGCTGGGCTTTGTATATTTTCCAATTTGCCGCGAGTGTGCCACCGTCTTTACTTCCGTCGGAATAACCCACCATTATCTCTTGATAGTCACCTAACAGCTTGAGATGGTGCCTGTAAATCGGCACTTCAAACATCTTTTGCATTGTCGCTCTGCAAGTCGTTAAATCTTCGATTGTTTCAAAGAGCGGCGCAATTTTCAGTGTCGTTGTGACATTGCCGTCGGGGTGCAGGTAGTACAGTCCCACCTCTTTTGCAAAAACTAAAACTTCAAGTATGTCGCTCGGAGCTTTCGACATACTTATAATGTATGTAGGCGTGGAAACGGCTCCAAAATCATCGTGCGCTTGCTTAATGGTTTTGAATGTTGCTATTATTTCGTTTGTTTTTTCGGAATAGCTCTCTCCACGGAGTAGCAGTGGACGCGGATCGGATAACACGTGAGTTAAAGCGGCCTGTTTTTCTTCTTCAGACAACTCGGTATAGTTTTTTGCGATGTTGACTTTTTCCAGTATTTCATCCATAGCCGCCTCGTGTTCACCGCTATGATTTCTAACTTCAAGAGACGCCAAGTGAAAACCAAACAGCTCAACTTGCCGTATTATCGTGTTGATACGCATGAGCTCGTCATGCGAAGGGAGATGGCTCTTCAGGCTTATGCGGATAGTCCTCAACTCTGCAAGGAGTTCGTCCGAGCTTTTATAACCGTCAGCCGATATGCCTGTCTGCGTAACCCTATAGCGCATAAACGTGAGCGCACGGCGGTACATCTCTGTTTCCACCTGCCACTTTTGGTCGTCCCTAAGATATTTGCCCTCTTTTTCACTCACCATATTTATCAATTCATCACTCACATGAATTCGGGTTGTACAATAACTGTAGCGATTTATCAAGTAGTCAAATGCTTCAAGGTACTTTTTAATAATCAGCTCGCGCTGAAGCTGAAGAGTTTTCCATGTTATGTCATGTGTCACAAACGGGTTTCCGTCTCGGTCTCCGCCAATCCATGAACCAAACCGCAGAAAATTGGGAATAACCCATTTTTCATTGGGAAAATGTTTGCTGAGACTGATGCGCATATTGCGGTGAACTTCAGGTAGTATGTCGAAGAACGTTTGGTCAAAATAGTAAAGCCCACTCTTCACTTCGTCCAAAACTCCCGGTTTTCGGTTTGAAAGTTCATTTGACTGCCATAAAATTGCGATTTCATTTAAAATTTCTTCTTTGATAAACTCAACTTCCTTTTCAGCTAAGTAAGGATTGTCGAGCTCGCGCAATTTGAGACTGAGTCTTTTCTTGATATCCAAAATCGTTCGTTTTGTCGATTCTGTCGGATGGGCTGTGATAATCAGCCGCATGGAAAGGTGTGCGATAGCTTCTTTTATGTCTGCGGCACTGTATCCTGCGTCTTTGAGCTTTACGATTGTGTTCTCGAGCGAATAAGGTTGGTCTGTTTTTGTATCCTCCAGTCCATGCCTGATGTCGATTCTGATTCGGCTGTTCTGCTCTGCAACGTCAACTAATATCAAAAATGCCGAAAAAGCGCGAATAACATCTTGACGTACCGGAGTGTCAAGAGAGGCTATGCAGGCTTTTATTTCGGCTTTATCAACATTTGGCGTCTCTTCGGTGCGCCAAGCTTTTGCGAGCTCTCTTATTTTTTTTACCCGGTTTACAAGCTCTTCCCCACCGTGGGTAAACAGTATTTCCTCTAACATATTGTCCAAAAGTTCGATATCACGGTTAAATGGTGCAATTTCATTAAAATCTTGTCTCATATACTCCTCCAAATTTGCATTACTAAACTACCGGAAAGTATATCATATTTTCAACAAAAATGCAAAATTTGGGGAAGTATTTTACAGTTCATCTATGATGACTTTCCAAACTTGGCTCTCGGCAAACAGCTCCACCATGTCTTTGCTTAGTTTTCCACTTTCTGCCATTTCAAACAATATGGTGAGCGATTTTTCTATCGAAAACCCCTTTTTATAGGGTCTGTTTTCGGCTGTTAACGCTTCAAAAATATCCATTACAGTGATTATGGAAGTTTCAAGTGAGATTTCACTTGCATCAAGACCGTTCGGATACCCCGTTCCGTCTAAGAATTCATGGTGGCCACTTGCCCATTTGGGGGCGTTTGCGTAGCCTTTAGAGAATGTGATATCCTCTAAGAGCTTGCCTGTAACAATTACATGCTCTTGCATTATCTTTCGCTCTTTGTCAGTGAGTGTACCCTGCCGTATGGATAGTGCGTCCACATCATCTTGCTCTAAAATTGGAGTCTGTACTCCGTTTGAGTCAATATATGTCAGTTTAGCCAATTTTTCAACTTCGGCGACATCTTTATCTGTCAGTAAAGTTTCGGTTGAAGCAAACTCGATAAACTGCATAGCATTTTTCACTTGCTTTAGCTCCACAATACCCGCATTTTCGGTGATGACTCCCTTTAGCATGTCGTTTTCAATCTGATGCTTTTTAATCTCAAAACGGTACTGCAATGCAGGAAAGCGATAACCCAGCCTATCTCTCTTGTCCATGATATTTATTGGAGTGACAATCTTTCCAATGTCGTGGAGCATGGCTGCCATGAAGAGTTCTTCTTCGCGTCTTTTATTAAAATGGTAATTGTGGTCCTCCGGGAAACGTTTGCGCAGGTATTGCGAAAATGCGCCGCATAGATGCGCAACTCTCAGCGAATGGTTGCGACCATATGATGAGCGTTTGTCAATAGTCTGAGTCATAACAGTCGCAAACGAATTAAACAAAACCTGTATTTCCTTTAGGTGCAGGCTATTTGCCAACGCACTTGCCGCAAGATTTGCCAGAGCGGGAATCACCGGAGGATTATGAATGTCACCAAAAGGTATTACCTCTCTTGTTTCTGAATCTATTGCGTTAATCAACTGAATAACACCTAAAACTTCCGCTTTTTCATTCCAGTTGATAGAAAGTGGCATAACAAGTACGGAGCGTGTCTTGTAGCCCGTTATTTTGTCGTATTCTTTAGGCCCGGAAAAAGCACAGTTTGAGATGTCGTATACATCGTCGATAACCACAGCTTCATTATTCATTGCCACAAATGCGCTGATATGCTCAACTTTATCTTCGCTTAAAGTAATGCTCGGCAAGCTGATTGTATCCTCTGCGGATTGAAAGATGCCCAAAGTATTGTTTTTAATTATACGAAAATGCAGAGCATTGTCTTCTAAAGTGTACAAAGCTCCGGCATCTGAGTTTGTGACCTCCATCATTTTGGCTAAAATAACGCCGAGAAGGTCGTCAAACGATGTTGCACGGCTAAACGCCAACGCAACCTCAAATAATTTTTCAATATCAAAAATGGAACCACCCATAAAGTTCATAAATATACTACCACTAAACAGCCAGCGGATGCCTTTTCATATTTATGACCATTCCTTTCTGCTTCGCTCAGGCACAAACGACCATGAATGGTCATAAATATACGTGCATGAGCGACGGTTTCGCGCAAGCGAGAGTCGCTCGCACATTTCAATAAGTTTGAATTCATTCAAACTTTCAGGCACCTCGCAGCGATAACCGTATGTCGCACAACATGTTGAGAGACCCAAGACGAATTGTATCACATATCACCGAAGTGTGTAAATACTTATTTTGATATTTTATGTTTTTATTTTACAATCATGTTTCAGTATAAAAAACATTGCTTTCACCGTCAAATTTTGATAAGATTTTATATTATACATGCCTTTTCATGGGCCATTTGTGCCTAAAGATTACAGAAAGAATGAAATTTTTATGATAAAAATACTGAAATATCTAAAGCCACGCGAGTGGGTTATGGCGTTTATCTGTATTGTATTCATCGTCACGCAAGTCTGGCTGGATTTGCGGATTCCTGAGTATATGGCTGAGGTAACTACGCTTGTGCAGACTCCCGGCAGTGCGCTCAGTGATATTTGGCGGACAGGGGGAAACATGCTCATCGCCACATTGGGTGGTATGATCGCGGCTATTATCATTGCCTATTTTGCCGCTACTATCGGGGCGGGTTTTTCGAGAAGTGTCCGCAGTTTGCTTTTTGAAAAGGTCGAATCCTTCTCAAAGCGTGAAATAAACGAGTTTTCCACCGATAGCCTCATAACCCGTTCTACCAACGATATAACTCAGGTTCAAATGCTCATCGTCATGGGTCTGCAATTGCTAATCCGCTCCCCCATTATGGCTGTTTGGGCGCTGAGTCGCATTGTCGGGCAGGGCTTTGAATGGACGCTTACCACGGCTATTGCCATTTTAGTGCTTGTTATTATGGTCACAATCTTGATGGTTTTTGCTCTTCCCAAGTTTCGCATTATGCAAAAACTCACCGATAACATGAATCGTGTCACACGCGAAAACCTCACGGGATTAAGAGTTGTCAGGGCATATAATGCCGAGAACTACCAAGAGGAAAAGTTTGAAGAGGCAAACGACGAACTCACCGCAACTCAGCTTTTCACAAGCAGAGCCATGGCTGTTGCCATGCCTGTTATCACACTGACAATCAGCGGCGTGACTCTCGCAATCTACTGGATTGGCGCATTTCTCATAAATGCGGCTGATGCCATGGACAGACTGGATATTTTCGCCAACATGGTCGTGTTTTCCGCTTATGCGGTTCAAGTGATTATGTCATTTATGATGCTCGTTATGATTTTCATCATGCTCCCCCGTGCAAGCGTTGCGGCGCAGAGAATTCAAGAGGTTCTCGGCACAGAGCTGTCTATTTTTGACGGTGCTGTAACACAAGGCGAGCCGGGGCTCGAGGGTGAGGTTATCTTTAAAAACGTCAGTTTTAAGTACCCTGACGCCGCTGAGTACATGCTCCGTGATATCAGTTTCGAAGCGAAAAAGGGCGAGACGGTCGCGTTTATCGGTTCTACAGGCAGTGGTAAGTCCACTGTTGTGAATCTGGTGCCTCGATTTTTTGATGTGACCGATGGGGAGATTTTGGTCGGTGGTGTTGATATCCGAGATTACACGCAGGAAAGTTTGCGCTCTAAAATCGGTTATGTTCCGCAAAAAGCCACACTCTTCTCCGGTACGATTTCATCTAATGTCGGTTATGGTGATAATGGCGCCGCTTTTAGTGAAGATGATATAAAAAATGCTGTGACTATAGCTCAGAGCTTGGATTTTGTAGAAAATATGGACGGTGCATTTGAGGCTGAAATTTCGCAAGATGCCAAAAATATCTCAGGTGGGCAAAAACAGCGTCTTTCCATAGCTCGTGCCGTGGCTTGGAAGCCTGAAATTTATATTTTTGATGACAGTTTTTCTGCTCTCGACTATAAGACTGACAGGGTTTTGCGAAGTGCTCTAAAAAAAGAGACCGCCGGGGTCACAAGTCTTATTGTGGCACAACGTATAGGCACTATTATGGATGCTGATTTGATAATTGTACTCGATGAGGGGCGGATTGTCGGGCGTGGGCGGCATAGGGAGCTTTTGGAGAGTTGCGAGGTCTATAGGCAGATTGCCGCCGGGCAACTCAGTGAGGAGGAGCTTTGAGTCAACAGCTTAAGCGGGCGAACACAGTTCGCCCCTACAATATATTCGTAATGCCTATGTAGGGGCGAACTGTGTTCGCCCGTGTGGTATACAAATTTCTTAAGGAGTTGTCATTACTATGAGCAGAGAAACACGCAGAGGGCCTGTTGTTCGTCGTGGACTGGGTGAAACTGTTGAAAAACCTAAGAATTTTCAGGAGACTTGGGGTAAACTTATTGTTTACTGCCGCAAGTATGTTCCTCAGATTGTCTTTGCTTTGAGCATGGCGGCTGTTGGCACTGCTTTTCAGATTTTGGGACCTGATTTTATTGGGCAAATGACTGATGAAATTTTGGTGGGTTTACCCACCATGTTTGGACTGCCTGATTCCACTGTTCCCGGAGTTGGTGCAATTGATTTCACTGCGGTTGGGCGCATTGGTATGATTTTGATTTTCTTCTATTCTTCTTCCGTTATAATGAACTTTGCGCAAGGATACGTGCTCGCCACAATTACTCAGAAAATTTCAAAAAACATGCGGACGGGCATTTCCGAAAAGATAAACAAAATGCCGCTGAAATACTTTGACAAGGTGGCTTACGGTGATGTTTTAAGCCGTGTTACCAACGATGTTGACACTATTGGCACTACTTTGAATCAGAGCATCGGGTCTTTAGTCACTTCTACTGTTATGTTTCTCGGATCGGGGATTATGATGTTTTATAACAACTGGCTCATGGCGTTGACTGCCATTGTCACTAGTTTTGTTGGGTTTTTCCTGATGAGTTTTATTATGAAAAAGTCGCAGAAGCATTTTGAACGCCAGCAGAAGGATTTGGGAGCTGTTAATGGTTATATTGAAGAGAATTTTTCAAATCACAATATCGTCAAGGCTTATAACGGCGGCACTCGGTCAAAAAACGTTTTTGAAGGCATTAACGAAGAGCTCTATGATAGTGGGTGGAAGAGCCAGTTTATGTCGGGGATTATGATGCCTCTTATGATGTTTATCGGCAATTTCAGCTATGTTGCTGTCTGCATTGTGGGTGCGGCTCTTGCACTCAATGGTTATATCACATTTGGGGTAATTGCGGCGTTTATGATTTATATTCGCCTGTTCACCCAACCTCTTGCCCAACTGGCACAGGCGTTTCAGAACTTGCAGAGAACTGCGGCGGCGAGTGAGCGTGTTTTTGAGTTTTTTGAAGAGCAAGAGCTTGAAGATGAAAGCCAAAAGTCGCAGCAATTTGAAAATGTACGCGGTGATATTGAATTTCGGGGTGTGCGCTTTGGTTATGTTCCCGAAAAGACTATCATTCATGATTTTTCTGCAAAGGTAAAAGCGGGTCAAAAAATCGCCATTGTCGGTCCCACCGGTGCGGGCAAGACGACTATTGTCAATCTTTTGATGCGGTTTTATGAGCTTGACGGCGGTGAAATTTTGCTCGACGGCACTCCGCTCAGTAGTGCCACACGTGAGAATGTTCACTCGCAGTTTTGCATGGTTTTGCAGGACACTTGGCTGTTTGAGGGTACTGTCAGAGAGAATATTGTCTATTGTAATGAAGGTATCAGCGATGAGCGGGTTATTGAGGTCTGCAAAGTTGTGGGTCTGCACCATTTTATCACTACGCTACCAAAGGGTTACGACACTCCGCTGGGCGACAAGGCGAGCTTGTCGCAGGGGCAAAAACAGCTCGTCACAATTGCACGTGCCATGCTCCAAAACTCCCCCATGCTGATATTGGACGAGGCTACAAGCTCTGTCGATACCCGCACCGAACATCTTGTACAGACGGCGATGGATAAACTAACTGCGGGGCGCACTTCTTTTGTTATAGCACATCGGCTCTCCACCATTAAAAATGCCGATTTAATTTTGGTTCTCCGTGACGGCGATATTGTCGAGAGCGGGTCACACCGGGAGCTTCTGGAAAAGAGTGGATTCTACGCCGAGCTCTACAACAGCCAGTTTGAAGTTGCGTCTTGATTTGTTAAAATTATTTATGTCTCTTTTGCATTTTAGCTCAGCACTGTCAGCCTTGGGTCTTTTTCTGCAATTAAGTCAAAATCTCTGTCATTGTGAAGCAGTGGGATTTCATAATAAATTGCTGTGTAGGCAATTAGGACGTCAACAGTGTTACGGACTGTAATGCTTTTTTGTCCCCTGCGCAGGTTGAAATAAAGACGTGCTGACTCTCCGTAGGTTTCTGCTGTGCTTGGCAGAGTGAATATTTTCTGCGTAGAGAAATATCTGTTTAGTTTCTCAAACTCAGGTTCAGATTTTGCGCCTTGCAATATCTCGTGCAGTGTGAATATTGATATGCCAAAGGGTGCCTTTGTCTTGTGTATATGGTCAAGTAACCTTGTTTTCTCGTTTTCGATCTTCCTCAGTTTGTCGATCAAAACAGAGGTGTCAACCAATATCATGTATTGCACCTCCGCGTGTGGCTTTGTAGTCATAATCATCGGCGATGAGTTGTTCATCGCTCTCGAAAATGTCATACAAATCCTTTTGTTCATGACGCTCAACAAATTCAGTCAAAGCAATTGTGATGATTTCCGTTCTTGTCTTTCCTCTGTGGATTTTCGTGGCTCTTTCAAGTAATAACTTGTCTATATTTATAGTTGTCTTAACCATATTCTCTCACTCCTTACTTGAATATTCTGACGAGAATATTGTAACAGCATGAGCGTATGCTGTCAAGTAAATGAGGAGGGTTGGCATCAACATGTGTGACAGAGGGACGGTTCATCTGTCACACATGTTGATTCCGTTGCAGCTTCCCGCAGAGGCAGGGTAATTTGCGACGCATTCTTGCGAGAACAGCGGTGTAGATCCCGATGGCTCGCAAGAATGCGTCGCAAATTACCCTGCCTCTGCCCGCCCGCACCCTATAAGCATTTTTTCTCAAAATATATCCTTAGACCTTGACATTGGCGCTTGTATGCGCTAAAATAGATAACCGTTGAACACATTCTATTTTTATAATATATTGAAAGGTGGTTTTATAGTGTCAAACATGGTAGAAGTACGCTGGCATGCCAGAGGCGGACAAGGTGCAAAGACTGCGTCTGAATTGCTTGCGGATGCGGTCTTCGACACGGGCAAATTTGTTCAAGGATTTCCGGAATACGGACCTGAACGTATGGGAGCTCCGATAACAGCGTACAATCGGATATCCGACAAAAAAATCAGGATTCACAGCAACATCTACGAGCCGGATTATGTAGTGGTTTTGGATGAAACCCTCCTTGAAGGTGTTGATTGCACCGAAGGACTAAAAGAAAGCGGCGCAATTATCGTTAACACAAGCAGAAAACCCGATGAAATCAAAGCTGAGCTGGGCGGGTATAAGGGCAAGGTATGTACTATCGACGCCAGAACAATATCTGAAGATTGCTTAGGCAGATATTTCCCAAACACTCCACTGCTTGCAGCAACCATTAAAGTAACCGGAATTATGGATGACGAAACATTCTTTAAGACAATGGAAACAAACCTAAAGCACAAATTCGAACAAAAACCTCAAGTAATTGAAGGAAATATGAAAGCGTTTAGACGCGCTGTATCGGAGGTGAACGGACTATGAATGCCGGTAAAGGTGTAAAACTCCAACCTTGGAAAGAAATGTCGCATGGTACTCACGTATTTGAGCCCGGTAATGCCGTGAACTTCAAAACCGGAGACTGGAGAAGCGAAATCCCTATTTTTGTTAAAGAAAACTGTAAACAATGTATGCTATGCTTCCCTGTATGCCCGGATTCCGCAATAGTTTTAAACGACAAAGGTGAAGTAACAGGTTTTGACCTCGACTTCTGCAAAGGTTGCCTATGTTGTATGGCCGTTTGCAATTTTAAAGCTATTGAAAAGGAGGGTGCTTAAATGCCAATGAGAGATAAAATGGGCGGTAACGAAGCCATTTCTGTAGCAATGAAGCAAATTAACCCTGATGTTGTTGCTGCATATCCTATCACGCCCTCAACCGATGTTCCTATGTTTTTCTCAACTTATGTCGCCAACGGAGAAGTTCAAACACAGTTTGTTCCCGTTGAATCAGAGCACAGTGCAATGAGCGCATGTATCGGAGCACAAGCAGCAGGCGGCAGAAGTATGACAGCCACCAGCGCACAAGGTCTTGCCCTTATGTGGGAAATGCTGTACATCGCATCATCATACAGACTCCCGATTTCACTCGCTGTTGTAAACCGCGCACTGTCAGGCCCAATCAACATCCACTGCGACCATTCAGACTCAATGGGCGCAAGAGATAGCGGCTGGCTGCAAATTTACAGTGAAGATTGTCAAGAAGCATATGATAACTTCCTGCAAGGTGTCAGAATTGGTGAGCACCCTGATATTATGCTCCCCGTTATGACATGTTTCGACGGATTTATCACATCTCACAAAGTCGAAAACATTGAGCTTTTGACAAATGAAGAAGTCCAAAAGTTTGTTGGAAAGTATAAACCTCCATACAACCTCATGGACAAAGACAACCCCATGTCAATGGGTCCACTGTCTCTCCCCTTCTACTACTTTGAACAAAAGCGTCAACAAGCTGAAGTAATGTACACAGCAATCCCGAAAATCCTCGAAGTTGCAAAAGACTTCGAAAAAGCAACAGGCCGCAAGTATGGCTTGTTCGAAGAGTATAAAATGGAAGATGCCGAAGCTGCAATCGTCGTTTTAAACTCTACAGCAGGAACAGCAAAAGATGTCGTAGACGAACTTAGAGCTCAAGGCAAAAAAGTTGGACTTCTGAAAATCCGTGTCTACAGACCATTCCCGATTGAACAACTCAACAAAGCATTATCAAAATGCAAAGCTGTTGCAGTTATGGATAGAGCCGACTCACTAAACGGCGCAGGCGGCCCTGTATTCACAGATCTCACATCCGGTATGTTCGGACGCGTGGATGGCGTTAAAGTTATTAACTACATCTATGGTCTTGGCGGTCGTGATGTTAAGACTGATGACATCAAAGTTGTATATGATGAACTGCTTAAAATAGCAAAAACAGGCAAAGTTGATTCAGTCTTTAATTATCTAGGCATAAGGGAGGATTAAGCAATGAGTTATAATTTAAAAGAGTGGTCAAAAAGACCCGAACGCCTTACCGGCGGTCATAGATTATGTGCCGGATGCGGCGCGACTCCCGTTATGCGCACTCTGATGAGAGCAGTCAAGCCGGAAGATTTCGCTGTAGTTTCTTGTGCTACAAGCTGTCTTGAAGTTTCAACATTCTTGTATCCGTACACAGCATGGAAAGATTCTTTCATCCACAGTGCATTCGAAAATGTCGCAGCTACAATTTCAGGCATTGAAGCTACATATGTAGCAAAAAAACGCAAAGGCGAAGATGTGCCTAACACCAAGTTTATAGCTATTGCCGGTGACGGCGGTACATATGACATTGGTTTACAAGCACTTTCAGGAGCACTGGAACGTAACCACGATATGGTTTATGTCTGCTACGACAACGGTGCATACATGAACACAGGTATCCAACGCTCCAGCTCAACGCCATCATATGCGGCAACTTCAACTACTCCTGTAGGTTCAGAAGTTCCCGGTAAAATTCACCCTAAAAAGGATTTGACCAGAATCGTTATGGGCCACAACATTCCTTATGTAGCACAAACATTGCCGCTCGGTAACTTTAAAGACCTCGGCGAAAAGTGCGAAAAGGCTCTCTACTGTGAAGGTTCTGCATTCCTCAACATCCTAGCTCCATGCCCACGCGGTTGGAGATACGAAACTCACAGGCTCATGGAAATGGCTAAACTAGCTGTTGAAACTTGTGTATGGCCGCTCTTTGAAGTAGTTGAAGGCAAACTAACACTCAACTACACACCGAAGAACAAACTTCCGGTTGTAGAGTACCTCAAACTACAAGGACGCTTCAGCCACATGTTTGCTAAAGGCAACGAGCACTTGATTGAAGAATATCAAGCAGAAGTTGACAGAGATTGGGAATTAGTGCAAAATCTCAATGAGATGAAAGCGTAACAATCAAAGCATACTTAAAAAACCAAAGGTTCAACTTGAGCCTTTGGTTTTTTGCCATAGTTTTATATAAAAGTAGTTGACATTGATTGCACAAAAGTATATAACCTGTATATACGTTAAAATATAAAATTGGAGGACTGACTATTATTATGAATTTTAAAACACCACTTGTAACGCATATGTACACAGCAGACCCTTCTGCACATGTTTTTGAAGGGAAAATCTACATCTACCCCTCGCATGACATTGAAAATAAGGGACTTGACGATGACAAAGGCGGGCATTTTGCTATGGAGGACTACCATGTTCTCTCCATGGAGCATATTGGCGCACCGGTTGTTGACCATGGTGTAGCACTGCATGTAAAAGATGTACCGTGGGCTTCTAAGCAAATGTGGGCGCCTGATGCGACATACAAAAACGGCAAATATTACCTCATATTCCCTGCCAAGGATAAGGACGGCATTTTTAGGATTGGCATAGCTGTCGGCGATAGACCTGAGGGGCCTTTTAAAGCTGAGGACAATTATATTCCGGGCAGCTATAGCATCGACCCTGCTGTTTTTGTCGATGACGACGACCGAGCATACATGTATTTTGGTGGGCTTTGGGGCGGGCAGCTCGAAAAATGGCAAACAGGTGAGTATGTCGAAGGTGACCCTAAGATGGCCCCCGGCGACGACGGCCCACAGGATAACGAGCCCGGCCTTGGTGTTATGTTCGCCGAGATGAGTGATGACATGCTCACTTTTAAAGATAAGCCGCGTGAACTTAAAATTTTAGACGAAAACGGCAAACCTATCACCGCCGGAGATAGGGACAGGTGGTTTTTTGAAGCACCTTGGGTTCATAAATTTAACGGTAAATACTATCTCTCATACTCTACAGGTCCCACACATTTTCTCTGCTATGCCGAGGGAGACAGCCCCGCAGGACCATTCACCTATAAAGGAAAGATTTTGGAGCCTGTTGTGGGTTGGACTACACATCAGTCCATTGTGGAATTTGAGGGTGAGTGGTATTTGTTCTACCACGACAGCAAGCTTTCAGGTGGACAGACTCATTTGCGCACGGCTATGTACACCAAACTCGATATCGCCGAGGACGGCACAATAGCTACAATTCAACCTTATGAGTAGGGATATCTTGTCCAATTACCTCTAAATTTTCTCATTTTTTCGACTTTATTTGCGATTATATTTGTGATTTTCCTTGACTTGTCACTGTTTTTCTGCTATACTTTTTCCACAGCAAATTTCGTGACTTATTAGTCACACCCCCATTTTCTTACTCCCCCTCATTTTTATGAGAAACTCGGCACTTCTTGTGTCGAGTTTCTCATTTGCAGTCTATGCGTTCTCTTTGGGTTAGTGCTTCTTCTACTAATGTTTCTATATCCAAATTCATTTCTGCAACTTCCACTTCATCTAATTTTGGTTTCGTTTTGGGGCGTTTGGGCGTGAACACTGTGCAGCAATCCTCGAAAGGAAGTATGGAAGTTTCAAATGTGCCTATTTCTCTTGCCATGTCTACTATGTCTCTTTTGTCAAATGCTATCAAAGGTCGAAAAACAGGTATGTTTACGCATTGCTCGCTCACTGCCAGTGCCTCAGCGGTTTGGCTTGCAACTTGCCCTAAGTTGTCGCCTGTTACCAATGCTGTACAGCCGTTGTCTCTTGCCAAGCGCTCTGCAATCCTCATCATGAAGCGGCGCATTATGACAGTTATCAGACCTTCCGGGCATTTTTCTCTGATTTCTTCTGAGATTTTTGTGAAAGGAACGAGCTCTATTTTTAGTTTGCCGCAGTATCTTGTCAGCTCTTTTGCCAGTGTTATTACTTTTTCTTTAGCTTTTACAGAGGTGTATGGAAAAGAGTAGAAATGTATCGGGATTAGTTGTACGCCGCGTTTTGCTATCATATATGATGCAACAGGACTGTCTATTCCGCCTGAGAGCAGTGTCACCATGCGTCCGCCGGAACCTACCGGCAGCCCGCCCGCTCCTCTGGTGGCAGGGCCGTGGACATATGCGGCAAGTTCTCTGATTTCTACATTTATTAAAAGTTCGGGATTATGCATGTCGGGCTTTAGGTGTGGAAATTTGTTGTGTATTTCGCCGCCTACATATTGCGAAAGCTCGATTGAGCTCATGGGAAATTGTTTGTCGGCTCGTTTTGATTCGACTTTGAATGTCTTGGCTGCATTTATTTCGTCGCCGAGATAATTTATTACCGTCTCTACTATTTTTTCCTTATCCTTTTCACAGCCCGCCGCACGCATCACCGAAAATGCTCCGAACACGGTTTTTGCTGCTTGCAGTGCCGCCTCCATGTCTAGCTCTTCCAGAGGCTCTGCGTAAATTGTGGATTGGAGTGCATAGATGTTGAATTTACCGAGCTCTCCGAGCCTGCGTTTTATGTTGTCTATGAGTTTATTTTCAAATTCTCGCCTGTTAAGCCCTTTTAGGATTATTTCGCCTTGCTTTAGTAGTATTATGTCGTTCAAAGGTCTGCTTTCCTCTCCGGTTTTTTATTTTATTGAAGATATTTGCCGATATTGTATTGCTTCCGCTAAGTGCGCCGGGGCTATTTCTTCCATTTCGGCTAAGTCTGCTATTGTACGTGCCACTCGCAGGACTTTGTCGTATGAGCGTGCTGTCATTGAAAGTTTCGTAAATGCATCTTTCATCAGTTTATCACACTCCACTGTCAAATTGCAATATTTTGCTATCTGTTTTGCTCCGATAAAAGTGTTACATCTAATCTCACTGCCCGCATATCTTTGCAGTTGTACCTTTCGTGCTTTGTTTACTCGTTTTCGTACTGTTTCTGAGCTTTCACACTGCGCTCTGCCGCTGAGTTTTTCATATTCCAAGGCACGAGTCTCGATATACATGTCAAGCCTGTCGAGAAGCGGGCCACTGAGTTTTTGATGATACCTCAGAACTGCGCTTTTGGAGCATATGCATTTCCTTGCCGAATGCCCGTACCACCCGCATTTGCAGGGATTCATTGCACACACGAGCATCAACCTGCAAGGAAATGTTACGGTCTGCAGAGCTCTTGAAATCGTCACTTGTCCATCTTCAAGCGGTTGCCTGAGAGATTCAAGCGCATCCCTTGTAAATTCAGGCATTTCGTCGAGAAACAGCACTCCGTTATGCGCCAGTGATATTTCACCCGGTTTTGGATTTGAGGTGCCTCCCGCCAACGCCGCCTTTGATACACTGTGGTGTGGTGAACGAAAAGGACGGTTTGCCATTATTGGGTTATCACGATTTGTTCGTCCTGCGACTGAGTGTATTTCCGTGGTTTCAAGCATCTCCCCATATGTCATATCGGGAAGTATAGTAGGCAGCCTTTTTGCCAGCATACTCTTCCCTGCTCCGGGCGGCCCTGTGAGCAATATGTTATGCCCTCCTGCAGCCGCTACTTCCAGTGCTCGCTTGACGTTTTCCTGCCCTTTTACTTCTGCAAAGTCAAGTATCGCATCGTGTTTCACTATCGGTTCACGCGGAGTTACCGGTGTAATCTTGGTTGCTCCGGTTAAATGCCCAAGCAATTGGCGCACATGCTTTACGGGATAAATTCTGACCTGAGTTGCATATGCGGCTTCGGTCGCATTATCCTCCGGCACATAAATCTCTGTGATTCCGACACGCCCTGCCGCAAGCGCCATTGGAAGTGCTCCTGATATTGGTCTCAGTTCACCCGTAAGCGATACCTCTCCGATAAATGCCGCAGTCTTCGGCAACGGCTCTATTAAATCCGAGCAACTTAGGACTCCTAACAATACCGGCAAGTCATACACTGTTCCCGCCTTTTTCTTATCTGCCGGAGCAAGATTCACAGTCAGCCTGCTCACCGGAAACTTTAGACCGCATGTCTTAATTGCCGCTCTAACCCGTTCTCTGGCTTCTTTCACGGCTGCATCAGGCAGTCCTACAATCTCAAATCCCGGCAACCCACCCGATAAATAACTCTCCACCGAGACCTCATACCCACTAATTCCACCTAACCCCATTGATCTGACAATTGATACCATTATAATGACCATTCCTTTCGAAAATCTTCAGCCACAAAAAGACTCATTAAAGGAATTGTCATTTTGTGCATCATTTGCGGTTCCCCAACGGGGGAGCAAATCGCACATTCCCCCGTTAGTTTGAATTCTTTCAAACTGAACCATTCCTTTTGAAAATCCTCAAACCATGAACTTGAAAAATGACTTGACAAGGGGCTCAAGGGTGTGATAACATGCAAGCAAGTGAATGGTCTTTTTTGTTGGGGGCCGTTCCTCGTGTTCTAAAGTAAATTAGGAAGAACGCCGCGCCAATTTAGGGTGTGGCGTTAATCCTTGTTACGGGATATATACACCACCAGATAGACTACATACGCAATTAACATAAGTAAAGCAATTGTTTCTGTTAGCGTCATAGTTCCTCCTTTCAGAGGAACAACCCAACCACCCTCATGCTTGCGAGAGGAGCATATCACAATCAAAAAAACATTGCAACCACACGGAAAAACCCCGAATCTGCGATTATCGCATTTCGGGGCTTTTTATGTAGAATATTAAAACTTTGGGGACCATTTTTCTACAAGATTTTCTACATTTGAGGGTGTTTATTAAATTTTTATGAATGTAAAAATGCCGCAATATTTGTGCCGTTATTTAAAGTTCAGAGTATCGTTTACCAGTTTATTGCTTTTTTGTCTTGCTGGCTCTCTGTAAGTGCTTCGTCCATAAGTTTAAGCATTTCCAGTGCGCTACGAAAATGTTGCTTTTGATTTCGCTCTATCCAGTGAATTTGACCTTGCCACGTGGCGTTTTGCATAAACTTAACAGATATCTCAAATGTTCCTACACCATTTGTTTTTTCTCTTTCGTCTTCAATTTTCAGAACTTCATTTATCATTGCTTTTACCATTCCTTTTATAAAAATGCTATTTGATATATTAACATTAAATTGTCACATATTTATCGCATTTTTCAGTTATTCGCTTCTCAGTGCTTCTACAGGGGCCTTTCTTGCTGCTGCCGATGCCGGTAATAGACCTGCTACATATGTTAAGAACATGCTTATTGCGACCAGTACAAATGGAATTCCTACGGGCATTACTACCAGGTTTTGTATATCAAGTTGCTCTGCTATTATCATGTTTGCCACAATGCTTATCAGCAGTGTTGCTAAGACACCTATTACGCCTGCTACGAAACCTATAATTAAAGTTTCTGCGTTAAATACCAGTCTGATGTTGCCTTTGCTGGCTCCTACGGCTCGCAAAATTCCAATTTCTTTTTTTCTCTCAAGCACAGAGATAAATGTTATAACCCCAATCATTATCGACGATACTATGAGTGCCACCGAGACGAAAGCTATCAGTGCATAGCTTACGATGTCTATGATTTCCGTGATTGTTGCCATCATCATACCTACAAAGTCAGTGAAGTGGACTATCAGTTCATAATATCCCAATGCTTCCATTCTTAGGTTGTAATTTTCCAATATATCCAGGACTTCTTGCTTATCGTCGAAACTTCTTGGATAAATCAGAATCTGTGTCGGAACATTCGGGTCTGCCCACCCCAGTCTTCTTAGATTTTGCTCAAATGACGTGGTTCTTGGGTTCATCATAGCCATCATTAAATCCAAAATCTCTTCTTCGCCAATTTCGATTTGGAACGCATCTGTCAGTGCTTCAGCGTCAAAACCTTCCATGGATTCTTCCATTTGCTCGGAAAACCCTTCAAACGCCTCTGTAATATTTTCTTCAATCTGCCCGAAGATTTCTTCCATGGCTGACTGCATTTCTGTTGATATGGTGGTTATCATGCTCTCCATGGCATACGTAATTGCTGTTTCAATCTGTGCCTGCATCTCCGCCATCATCAGGTTCATTGCCATTCCAATCATACCCATGATTTGGTCTATTATCGAAGCAATTATGGGAGCCATGATGCTTGCAATCATTTCTCCTATAAAGTTTTGGATTATTACATTTATCTGCGCTTGAAGTGCCGCCACATCTATTTGTAAACCTGCCATAATTTCGGCAACCACTTCAGGGCTTGATATGTATTCTCCGAATGCCGTCAAAAGAGCTGGGATTAGTATATCCGGATCCGGCGCAGGGAAAAACAGTTCCGGGTTTTCCTGCATAAACGCCATCATGAAACGCACCATAATCGGTTGCAGTACACTTATGAAGTCTTGTTGATCGATTTCTATGACTCCGGCTATCGCTGTTGCCAGTCCTGTCATGTCAATCTGCGAGAGGTCAAGTGGTGGCATGGCTATTCCACCCATTCCACCTCCGGGCCCACCGCCCATCATATCACCCATGTCAAAGCCACCGCCGGGTCCGCCGCCCATCATACCACCGGGTCCGCCTGCTCCGCCCATGTCTCCTAAAAGGTTACCCAGATCAAAATCTCCAAAATCCATATCCCCAAAGTTGAGGGCACTCATGTCTATGTTATCAAAGTTAAAATCTAATTCACTGATATCAAATGCGCCGAGTGCATCGTCAAAGCCCATTGCTTCGGCGAAAACATCTTCATCTATGGAGATTATCCTGGAAAAGTCAAACTCTGTTTCCGGATTTTCCGCTTCATGCTCAAACGTGTTGCCCGTTAGAACGTTGACATACGGGTTTGCAAGTTGATAATTCACAATCGGCATTCTGTCCGCCTCCGCCATTAGGTGGTAAATCAGAGCGGGGGAGTAATTAACTCCTGCTGCAAGTACAGTCATTGTGGCATCTTGTTTTGGTCTCACTATGCCGACAATATTTAGTTCCATACTACTTTCGACGAGGTTTTCCATAAATGCGGTGTCACCTGAGCGGTCTACCCATACATTGAATATTTCGTCATATTGAAATGCTTCTGCCGGATTCACAACTCTAAACGATACTGCCATAAGCCGCTCATATGTGAAGTCGCCATCACTCGGTGTTATTTCCACTTCCATATCTGTTCCGCCCATTACGGATTCAAGCATGGCGCGCATTTCACTGCGTTCTCGTATTCCGAGGGAAAACAGGGCAAAATCTGTAATTCTGCTCGTACTGCTCACAACAAGCACTGCTTCGTCATATCTCTGAGGCCAGGTTCCTGTGAGTATTTCGTATTGGTCAATAAACAGCGAGTCGTCATTTGGCAGCTCGCTGAAAACATTCATTGTCGGCATAAATCCGAGTCCGCCGTCAGGTGCGGGCATTCCACCGCCGCCGCCACCCATGAGGTCTGCGAATATTTCATCGGGGTGTACTCGCTGCGGCCCGTCTGATGTGTCGGAAAGGAATATCTGTGGGGTTATGTCAAACATGTAGTGGATTGTGTTGACATGCTGATTGAGTATTTCTTCGTTTTCGACAAAATATGCTTTTAATGCGCCGAGGTCGTTGTTGTTGGCATGGGCGAACACTGTTTCCATTATGTTCATTTCACGAACTGTGTCCGGCGGACGCTCGGCTGGTCCGCCTCCGTGCCCTGCGGGACCTGTTCCGCCATCGTCGCCGACAAAAAATGCTGAAAGGTCAAAGCCTTGGTCTTGTATGACAAGAGGATATATGCTCAGGGTTTCTTCCTCAATGTTTCGTATGTATAAGTTAATTCCGTTCGAAAATGCAAGAATTGTAGCTATTCCAATTATGCCGATTGAGCCTGCAAATGCTGTCGTCAGAGTACGGCCTTTTTTTGTCATGAGGTTGCTGAACGAGAGCATTATCGCTGTTAGAAATGACATGCTCGCTTTTCGTGTCTGCCGACCCTTTCGAAGCTGCTCGGCATTATAGTCGAGCGGGTTTGTGTCTGATTTCACTCTTCCGTCGGCTAGGCTGACTATTCTTGTGGCATATTGCTCGGCAAGCTCGTTGTTGTGTGTCACCATTATTACGAGCCTGTTTTTTGCTATTTTTGTGAGCAGTTCCATGACATGCAGGCTTGTTGTAGAGTCCAGTGCGCCTGTGGGTTCGTCTGCCAAGAGGATTTCGGGGTCGTTTATCAGGGCGCGTGCTATGGCAACGCGTTGCATTTGCCCACCGCTGAGTTGCCCGGGCTTTTTACGCATGTGGTCTTCGAGTCCAACTTCGGTTAACGCCTCTTGTGCTTTTTTTCGGCGCTCGCTTTTGGAAACCCCACTTAGTGTGAGTGCCAGTTCTACATTTGCAAGCACTGTTTGGTGCGGTATTAGGTTGTAACTCTGGAATACAAAACCTATACGGTTATTTCTGTAGGTATCCCAGTCGCTTGCTTTGTAACTGCTCGTTGAAATCCCGTCGATTTCCAGATCTCCGTCGTCGTATTGATCCAGTCCTCCGATTATGTTCAGCATCGTGGTTTTTCCTGAGCCTGACGGACCTAAAATTGCCGCAAATTCGTTATCGCGGAACGCCAACGACACGCCGTCCAACGCATTTTGCGTGAATCCGGCGGTAGTGTATGATTTCCTTATATTTTTCAGGCGTAGCATTCTTGTCTATCCAATCTCATATTTTTGCACTATTTTATCACAATAATGTGAATATTATATGAACAGAATGGATTTTATTGCTTTGGAACCACCTGAAATGAGCAATTTGTTCCGCTTTTTTGCTGTAGGGGCGACCGCTTACATCACACTACAATGTATGACAACGCCCATTAAATATACATTCACGGAAGCCTTGACTACTTAACACCATCTCAATTCGAGAAACAATATGCACTCAAAGAAATGTCGTAGTCATCTAAGCTGTTCGAGAAAATTTTGTCCAAAAAAGGTCGACTATACCCATGTAGCTGTATAATATTTGTGTAGAGTAGTAGAGCAAATGTAGTTACTCTACTGCTTATCAATATCTATTCAACTTTCACCGGGAAGTGTTACTTTGACATTCCCTGCATCGCCATTTAGCGTAAGCAATGATGTACATCTATTAATAATACGCTCGTCATGCGTGATAATTATAATTATTTTATCCTTCTTTATCTGATTCAAATAGTCTATTAATCGTTTGCTACTTACTGAATCTAAGGCAGATGTTGGTTCATCAAAAATCATTATCGGTGTATCTCTATACAACACTTTCAGAATAGAAATTTTCTGCTTTTCACCACCTGATGTATTGTTGCTTTTTTCGCTGACAACATAGTTTATAGTTTTTGTGTCGATAAACTCTTTCATATCAAGAATTTCACTGTATTTTTCAAGCCTATAATAGTCCAACTCACCATCATCATCATCAAAAATTAAATTATATCGTATAGTGCCATTTATTAAACTAGGCTCTTGTTCAGCAAAGGATATTAAATTTCTGCGGACTGACACCATATCAATATCTCTGATGTTGATATTATCGTAAGCTATACCACCGTTTGTTTCATCAATGTACAACCCCAAAATCAAGTTTATGAGGGTACTCTTGCCGCTGCCATTATGTCCAACAACTCCATAAATGCCACCTTTAGACAACACTGTCGTCAACCCTTTTATCACATTATGCTCTCCATAGCCAAAGCAAATATTGTCAGTTGATATACTGGTAATGTCATTAAGATTTAGGACTCCGCAACTCTCTTGTTTTTTACCTAGCAACTCTGTAATACGGTTGTGTGCAACAAGTGCATTTTGATATACAGCACTCACATTATAAAAGTAACGGCTTGAAGATAAAATCATATTAAAGTAGCTGAAAAACATTGTAAACATACCAACTGTAAAGTTGTTGTTAAAGATTTGAACTCCACCGATTGCAAAAAGTGCAATCTGTGCAAGTGTTAGTACTATACTGTCAGAGCTAGTAAATAAGTGAGTTAATCTTTGCTTCTTTATCGCTGAATCCCTCACCCCAATAAATGTTTTATCAAGTCTCCCAAGAATTACATTCTGTATAGACTCTATTTTTATTTTTTTTGTTAACGAAAATTGCTCATAGAGGCTTGCAAAATAGGCACTTTGCTTTTCTTTGTAAATAAAGTCCATCTTATACAAAGGTTTTTTGAATGCGAAGTACATAGCAAAGTACAAAAACAAAAAAACGAGAAGAGCTAATCCAATTATCCAATTTAGAGCAACAAGAATTGCAAATGGCACAATTAGTAACAGAACATAAATAGTTGAATCTCGAAGAACATTTATGCAAAACATCATTATTTCTCTCGAGTCATTATTTACTTTTTGTGTCAAATAAGCAGTATCTTGATTGTTAATAAATGAAACCGATAAGTTTTGAACGTGCTTTATCACATCGCGGTTTAGTTCAAACACCACGGATGTCTGTAATTTAATATACAGCTGCGAAGCGGCATAGTTAATTACTATGCTAACTATATTTATTATCCCGAATATTATGCTAAACCGCACGATCACGTCAAATTCAGTGCCATAAATTAAACTATCTAAAAAACGACCAGTTATATAAGGTGAAGCAATCCCCGCAAATGCACCCGACATAGTTAGTATAAAGTATAAAATAAGCACCCTCTTATGTGAGAACATATAACTCTTACAAAATTTTAGTATTGTCAAAACCTTCACCCCCCTCACTTATGAAGCTTGATGATATCTCTTATAGCAAGATGCACTCTGGTGTGCTGTCAATTACAGTTTCATCAATATTGAAATACTTGATTATATCCTTATCAATCGAACTTTTTAGCCATTCACTCCGCGGTAAACAGTTGAATAGCTCCATCGAAATGCACTTTATAGTTAGCTCTCTTTTGCCGAAAGAAGCATTTAACATCCTAATGTAAATGCTTCTGATAAATTTGTTTATCTCAAGTTCACTTTTTGCTTTATACTGGTGCCTGTCCGCGCTCTTTTTTATAAGCCTTGCACTAAGGTTATCTAAATGCCTTTTCGCTTCCATATGAACTTCGGCAGGCCACTTTGCAAATGTAGATGCGGAGGAATCATAATTGCACCACTCTAATAATTTAGCCTCTTGAAGAGCAAGAGACAAGGCATCATCAAAACAACTATCTATTGCTATACCTGAGGATGTTATTTTATCATCACTACTCAACACCACAATGATAGTATAATAATTTGATAGTTCATTGCATAGAAAAATGTCTACGTTAGGACTAATAAACTTAAAATTATTAACTAAATCTGAATATTTAGATAGCTCCAAAACTGAGCCTTTCTTGCCGTACCACAACCCCAACAATTCATTTTTTTCTAACAACTCAAGCACAGCTTTCTTTATTACCGCGTGAGATCTATGCCCCGAAGCCGTACCTGTGGTGTCTGAATGCCCAAACTGGCTGTTGAATCCATAAGTAAAATCTATTTTGTTCAACTTGCAAACGGTTTTATCTATAAAATTAATAACATCACACTCCTCTTTCTTCCTAAGACCCATTAATGCACGCTCGGAATGTTCATTAAATGTTTTTACAACCAACATTCGTTTTGACTTGTCGATAGAAGTAGCATCTGATGGCGTAGCCATATTATCCCGCTTAATGCTGTCAAGAAAAGCATAAAACATCATATAATCACCAATAAAACTACCACGCAAAATATTATAGTTTCTTTTATCTGCAAATATCACAATTCATACCCCATAAAAATGTTTTTGATTAATAATTGTTTTCTTACACTAATGCCAACAGCATGTGTAAATAGTTGCGTGTTAAAGTAAGTATCAATGATGGGAATGTTTCTTGCAAGGCATTCTTCGTTGATTGCATGAGTTAATTCACCTACCTGAATAATTCCGCTTATATATGCTTCTGAGTGATAAGCAAGTATACTTCTTTCGATATTCAAAAATAAACTCAGAGAAACTTGAACATCATTGACATGCGCTATCCTTAATAATTTGTCACAACATATGTCTGCATATTTCAGTAAAAGCCTATTGTCAAAATCAAATGAATAAAATCCTGCGTCTATACCATCACTTTGATCTCGATATACCGTCATTATTGGAAGTGTCGTTATGGTTTTAAAAGTATTAAAAGTTTTACGAAGTAACTTGTAAAGCATGCCGAACGAGCCATATAGTTCAGAGAGTTGATGTTTTCTTTGAAAAACCTCAACTCTTAATGAACTATTACCTGTTTTCTCTAGCCACGCAATATTCGCTTTTCTAACATCGCCCACATCGAGCATAGCTTGATCTTTAACAGTTATACTTGACTGATGAAATTTTAGTATTCTATTAACATCAGCTTCCGATATACTCATCATTGGAAACTCATCATAAAAATCACTCATAACAGTCACACATCTCAAAATGATACGAATAATCTGAATTTTCGTAACTTGATTCCAACGAAAACTCATGTACTATGTTCACAAAACTGTTTATATTATTAGGTGATGTTATCTGGTTAAGCAGCTCATTCATTACCCCCAACAAGCGCAGTGGGTTTAGAATGCACTCAATTTTAAAGTTTGTCTCATGCAAGTATAAAATATCAATTAGTGTCTGGAAATTCACAGACCCGTGCGACTTGCTCGCTCCGCGTAATTGTGCCTCAATTACATAAAAAAAACATTTTGGACAAGGATTATACCATTTTTTTTTATGGAAGTTCGACATGTAAATACTATGATTATAGTAGAAAATAACCTTAACAGCACACCCTATTTTTCGTATTGTTTCTACGGTTTTTTCGTATATGCGGAGTTCTAACGGATTGAAAAATAAAATAACCAAACTATCTTCGTGAAAGTCACGAAAATCAAACTTGCCGTCCTCGAAACTATCAAATCGAACATTTTCTAAGGAGCCTTTCGCTAAGAACTCAAATATCTCTATGAACATTTGAGAGTTGCTGTATACAATAATATCTGTAAAGTTGAAAGTTGGCTTTATTTCTTCAAAAATAACTTTATTTGTTAATAAAAATTGCACAGCGTGCTCTGCGTTGTTTGGGAAATGTTCCCCTATGCTTAATTGCGAATTTATTATAGTTCTATCCTCTTGCAACTCTCTGAGGAACTTGATCATACTTTGCTTTTTTAGGTGAATGGTGACCTCATTATTTTGCAATAATGCACCGTCGTTTAAATCAAATAGTAAAAATGGTTTTACCTTATACATTTGAATCAGACCTTTCAATAATATGCGATGTCGAACCAACTCTCTAGGTTTATGTTTTTACTAAACCAGCAGTCCATCATATACTTCAAAAACCACTTCTGCTTGACTTGCTATGTCGCTTGAGTGCGTCACAATCACAATGGTTTTACCCATCTTGTGAATATCTGAAATACATTTCATAACTTCTTGCTCTGTCTCTGAATCTAAATTCCCTGTTGGCTCATCCATCAGTAGGATTTCGGGATCATTTGCCAGTGCTCTTGCTATCGCAATCCTCTGTAACTGCCCACCTGAGAGTTCTGAAGGCTTAGAATTAAGTTTATCAGATAGACCAACTAATTTTATAAGCTCAATTGCTCGTTTGCGAGAAGACTTGCGGTTCGCTTTTGTAAAAATCATAGCCGTTTCAATGTTTTCAATTGCTGTCAAGCTCTCCAGAAGATTGAAAAATTGAAATACAAACCCAATCTTCTCTGCTCTCACCTCGGAGAGTTTGCTGTCGCTGAGATTTGAAATATCAGTACCGTCTATCGACACGCACCCCTTCGTTGGTGTATCTAAACCTCCGATAAGCTGTAGCAGCGTGCTTTTTCCATGCCCTGAAGGTCCGACTATACAACTAAACGAGCCTTTGGGGATTTTTATGTCAACCCCCCGCAGTGCATAGGTTTTGTTCTTGTTCCCATAAGTTTTTTCTAAACCTTCGGTTTGTATGCTCCACTCAGACATTTCTAATCGCCTCCATCGGAGTTAATTTTGATGCTCTCCAAGCGGGATATAATCCGGATACGCTTGAAAGTAAAAAAGACAAACCCAAAACAGTGAGCAGCAGCGAAGTTGAGAAAACTACTGCTGTGTCAGGACTGCCCAAGACCGCGACAAATTCATTTTGCTCTATGAGCGGAGCGGCGATCCTCGAAATTGCAAAGCCAATTACGAACCCTAAACTTCCGCCAATCAAACCATATAGTCCCGATTCTAATATAAACATCCAAAAAATCGTCCCTCGCTTGCTACCCATTGCTCTAAGTATGCCTATTTCGCGGCGACGTTCATAAATTGCCGTCATCATAGTATTTATTATGCCAAATGCGGCGGCAATCAGGGCGACTGTGGCGATTAGTTGCAGCGTCACATTCAGAGAACCCAAGATTAGCAAAACCGAAGATAAAAGTTCCTCGTTTGTCGATACAGACAAGTTGGCAATATCCATAATCGCTGCTATGTATCGCTCGGCATTTGTCACGTCATCAAGTGTGACAACGATAAACGACACATAGTCACCTGTTCCGAAAATATCTTGAACTATGTCAAGTGGCATGAATACCGAAATATCATCGTTGCTACCTGTGGCTTCTAAAATTGCTGTTATTGGGAACTCCTGCCCCCGAAACATCAGTGTTTCACCGATTTCAAGTTCAAATCTCTGTGCAGTGAGATAACCTACTACTGCGGAGTGCATCGTATCATCTGCAAAAAATGTCCCTGAGCTCATCACCCATTCTCTGTGTGCTTTCATTTCATGGGGCAAAATACCCACTAAAGTTAAAGGTGTTTCGTCTATAGATGCGCCAAGTGTCAAATACGGAATTGCGGCAGTTATGCCGTCTATTCTTGCGATTTCACCGACAATTTCCCGAGGGATAGATTCCGGCAAAATATCACCTGTTAAGACGGAAAGATTGATGAAAGGGCAATCAACCCTTGACATGACGATTAAATTTGCTCCGAAAGCATCAGCTTGATGAGTCACTTCCGAGCGTAAGTTGTCACCCATCGAAAGCAGAGCAACAAATGATGCCATGCCGATTGTTATGCCTAAAAGTGTAAAAATAAATCGGCTTTTGCGGCGTTTCATGTTTTTTACGGCGAGATATAGCACCCGCATATGATTCACCCCACAATTTCAAAGCGAATAGCTCTGAGCATAAATAAACTTGGGTCACAACAGTCTTGTATAAGCTGACCAATGATACTAATCTCATCCCCCACTTGTGGAAATACTTGGTTGCCGCGAAAATCAATTTTCATAACGGCTGACTCGCCTTCATTCTGAATGTAGAAAAATTGAGAACTGACATCAGACACATATCCCACAAAAGTTATATCATTTTGACTTTGTACAAAATAGTCAGCGTTACTCAATACTTCATCAATTGAAGTTCCGCCATGATTTACTTCTACTTCAGTCTCATTTTCGTATGTATCGTAAACTTTACTAGTTTGTGCCACACTAAGTTCAGTTGCTATCGGCGGTTGCTCTTGCTCGACTATATTTTCAGCACAGGCTACTAGGATAATACTGATGAGTAAAGAAACTGCCAAGACAATAATTTTTTTCATTTTAATGACCATTCCTTTCTTCTACCACGACTTATCAGACAAGCCGTTTGGCTATCATTTAGAGAGATAACGCAAAGAGGGTTTCAAGTATTAGTTGCAGGGATATTCTATCGCAATGGATTGATATAGCTACGCAATTTCCTCTTGGTATGCTGCTCCACCACTGGGTGGACGCCGACAGCCACATGTGCAACGTGGGCAACAGAAAGGTACAGCAACAGCCGATACGCCAAAGTCGAAATCTTCTAACTCGCTTTGTGGTAGCCCCAATATGGGTTCAGAATGTTTACCAATTGTCAACATAATAATTACTCCTTTAATTTGTGATTTTTTGTATACTATACTTAAAATGCCCTCTTTGCGATTACCACTGAGATATTTGAAAAGTAAATTTTTTCTACTTGTGTAGGGATTGTTTCATTGACATTCACACTGTTGATGAATTAATCACTCACTAATCTAACGCCACTCTATTGCGATAGAACACGCTCATTCTATCACGGTAGAATGAGCGTGTCAATAGTTATTTCACAACTTTATTAAAATGGTATGTTTCGTACATTGTAGGTACTTTTGCAGCATTTATAGCACTATGTAATAGACATCTCTCAACAATGTACAACACACCCAACCCATTGAAATCATGGGGCTAACCTACAAACAATACATCGCCTTTAATGGAAAAAGGCGATGTATTGTTTGTTCAAGCAACTTTATGACTTTGAACCCAAATATGATTATATCACAAAAAACACTACAAAGTAAAAAGAAGGCGCAGTCTTAAAAAACAAGTATGTTTAGCTGAAATATGGTGTTGACAGAGCCATTCTAGTTTGGTAGAATAAATGTGTTGTCTAATTTTACTTTGTTTTCGACTTCTTGGAGGTGTGCTGTGGCAATAAAATTATTTGATGCCGAACTCAAGGTCATGGATATTTTATGGAGTGAAGGTGCGACCACCGCAAAGCGTTTGGCTGAGATTCTCGGAGAAAGGGTAGGGTGGAGTAAAACAACCACCTACACAGTCATAAAGAAATGTATTGATAAGGGCGCAATTAAGCGTGAAAATCCTAACTTTATCTGTCACTCACTTGTAACTTTTGACGGAGCGAGAGAGTATGAAACAACCGAACTAATAAACAAGATGTATGATGGTGCGGCAGACCAACTTGTAGCATCAATACTTGAACAGGGAAGATTATCAAAAGGCGAAATCGAGCGATTAAAGCAGAAGATAACCGAAATGGAAAACCCAGGAAAGGCATAGCATATGAGTGTTTTGCAAATGAGCTTTTCGGCATCTGTCCTCATATTAGCAGTAATGTTAGTACGAACGCTAGTTTTTCGTAGGCTACCTAAGAAATTTCTCATGGTGTTTTGGGGAATGGTGCTTTTGCGTCTTTTGATTTCGTTTTATGTACCCATCGGATATTTAGGCGCAAGCTCAGATTCTTTGCACTCTCCATCTAGTGAATATGAGGTGCACAGCTCTATCGGCGAAAATACTAACATCACATCTGATGAAACTTATTATTTAGGAGTAGAAGCCATAGCTTCCTTTTTGATAGTCCCTGAATTTGTGCGCACATTGAGTGCCATGGTATCAAATATTCTGAGCGATGCAGTGCGTCGCCCTCTTTTTTTCGTCATATGGAACTTTGGAGTGGTTGCCCTTGCGTTGATATTTCTTATAACGCATTTTCGTCGCCGAAAAGAGTATAAAGCATCACTTCCTATACGACACAGCTTTATCTGCAAGTGGCTCAATGAACAGAACATAAAAAGAAATGTTCAAGTCCGAATTTCAGACAGAGTTAACGCACCGTTAACTTATGGTGTGTGGAAACCTATAATACTGTTACCGAAGAATACCGACTTTAATGATGAAACAAAACTCATGCACATACTCACACATGAGATTACACATATAAAGCGGTTTGATGTTTTAATAAAATGGCTACTCGTTATAGCCCTTTGTGTGCATTGGTTTAATCCTTTGGTGTGGGTGATGTATATGTTGGCAAACCGAGATATTGAATTTTCCTGTGATGAATCAGTGGTGCGAACTTTCGGCATAGGCGCAAAATCAACCTATGCGCTAAATCTGATAGGTCTTGAGGAAAATAAATGTATAAATCCGACTTTAGCTGCAAGTTTTGCCAGAAAACCTCTTGAGAAGCGCATAATTGCGATTATGAATATTAAAAAAGCATCTGCTTTCGGTGTTGTGCTTGCAGTTTTTCTGATATTGGGTATCGGTGTGATCATGGTAGTCACTTCTGTATATAACGGCGCATCGAATTACTATGAAATGATTACAATTAATTATGCGTATGAACAAGATGATGACATAGCCACAACTATTTATGAATACGAGGATAATTTTGAAATAATCATTTCTAATAAACAGTACGATGGCATGAATGAGTTAAGTAGTAGTAGCAGCATAACAACAACTACAGTTTTTTGTTGTTATGCGCCACGAAATACAACTTTTTTTGTGCCAAATAATTGCAACTACATGCAAGCGCTATACGATGGCTTTTGTTGCGGATATGCATATTAAGAACGAAAAATTGCTGTAGGTGTTGTTACCTCGGTCGCCCGCTCTTGCCGTTTGCACCATGTAACCGCTGCTTCGCAAAGCGACTACACAAACTGCTCATTCCGGGCTACCTTGGGTGTATCACTTTTAACCCAACGCTTTGCCGAGGTGTGCCATGAAGTCTTGTGCGTTTGTTATTATGCTTTTGGCTGACAGACTGCCGCGGTCGGCGAGTTTGTTTGCCGCAAATTCTGAGATATCTACTGTGTAGAAGTATATCGGGCGTGCTGTGTTTTCGTCCGTGAAGCGGAACATTGGAGATATGTTTCCTGCGGCTATTGTGTGCAGAACGCTTGCCATTGAGATTACGGTTGTGGCTTTTTTTAGCTCCGCTCTCATTGCCTCTTGACCTTCATATGCATCGCCATATACTCCGGGCAGTGGTCCATCGTCTCGCACTGAGCCAACAAATACCATGGGGATTTTCTTTTTAACACATGCAACTATTATGCCGTTATCCAGTTTTTCTTCTTCTATAAATTTTTCTATTGAGCCGTGTAGTCTCGCTCTGTTTATTGTGTCTATGTGATTGTAGTGACCATTGTGTACCGACTCTTGTGTGTAGATATCTTGTCCCAAAGCTGTTTTTCTGTAGGCACCTTCCAAATCGTGTGTGGCGAGAGCATTGCCCGCTAAGAGCGAGTGTACATAGCCGTTTTCGATTAGTTTGCTAAATGCGTTGCGGGAGTCTGCATCGAATGAGCAGGCAGGGCCCATTACCCACACTATGTAACCGTTGTCGCGCTCATGCCTGAGTAGTTCGTAGAGTGAGTCGTAATCTATTGAAAATGCGGTTTCACGGCTGCGCCCTTGGCGAAATACGAATGTCTCTTTTTCCTTTTCTATTTCTTCTGTATTTTCTTTAAAGCAGTCAGGGTGGACATATATACCTTCACTGCCGTCCTCTGTACGCCCGGTTGCAACGAGGTCACCTTTCTTGATGTTCCTGAACTCGCGCACGTGTATTTTTCCGTTTTCCAAAACAGCTACACAGTCCATACGACTCTCTTTGGCTAGTAGCCATTCGGCACCGTGTTTGAAATATTCAGGGAATATTGTTGTGGCGTGGTAGTATTCGGGTGCCACAAAATCTGCGGGTGCAGGAATGAATTTGCACTCAGGTGTGTCTTTGAAGTTTTCTGCTGTGAAATCAGGGGATACAAAGGTTGGAAGCATAAATTTCATGGTAGTTCTCCTTGTAGTTGTGATAAATGTTAAAAATTTTATAAATTACTTCCCACTGATTGTATCAAATGTACGAGAAATATACAAGAGGTATTCTCTAAAAACTCAGTGTCTGACAGATTGATATGTACGAACAGTAACTTTAGAGATGCCCTATGGTAAATATTTAAAAAAATGCTTGCAAACGCCTGCTGTGTGTGATATTATACCTATCGGTGGCGATATGTTTTGTCGCTGCAGGTGTTGCAGTCTCGGTGAGTGGGAATCCCCACTCTTTTTTCTGCAAAGGGTGATTTTTGCTCCATTCGGTGCTGAGCTTATATGCCCACTCCGAAGCGGATGCCTTGCACCGCAATCTTTTATCGTGTATTATTATTTGAAGGAGATATCGTAATGAACGCCGAATTTTTCGCTGCTATTGCGGATATTGAAAAAGAAAAAGGTATACCACAAACCTATATGCTCGAAAAAATTGAGCAGGCTCTACTTGCTGCCTTGAGAAAAGATTACCCCCTGCAGCAAGACTGCGCCAGAGTGGTGCTTGACCCCGTTGAAAAAACTGTGGATATGTTTATGCAGCAGGTTGTTGTCGAAGAAGTGGAAGACCCTGTCACTCAACTTTCTGTAGAAGAAGCCGGCAAAATCAAGCCGGGTGCCGTAGTCGGCGACTTCATCAACGAACCTGTTGACACTACCAAGTTTGGACGCATTGCGGCACAAGCCGCAAAACAGGTCATTATTCAAGGTATTCGCGAAGCTGAACGCAATATTGTTTTTGATGAGTTCACTTCTAAGGAGCACGAAATTCTCACGGGCGTTGTGTCGCGAATTGACTCGCGCACAGGTGGTGTTTCCATTCAAATCGGCGGAGGCAACGAACACACAGAGGCAATGCTTTCTTCCGGCGAGAGAATCCCTACAGAACCTCTGCGCGACGGTGATAGAATAAAGGTCTATGTAATAGAAGTCAAAAAGACAACCAGAGGCCCTCAAATCCTCATCTCCCGCACTCACCCCGGACTTGTCAAGAAACTCTTTGAGCTTGAAGTGCCTGAAATCACAGAGGGCATTGTTGAAATCAAGAGTATCGCACGCGAAGCGGGTAATCGCACGAAAATAGCTGTTCTATCAAATGACCCCGATGTTGAACCCATTGGCGCTTGTGTCGGTTCAAAAGGTGCTCGTGTCAACACCATTGTCAATGAGCTTGGCGGCGAGAAGATTGATATTGTCCGCTACAGCGAGGATCCGACTGAATATATAGCCTCTGCTCTCGCTCCTTCCGAGGTCATTGAGGTGCTTATGTCCGAAGATGGCAAATCCAGCCGTGTTATTGTTCCGGACAACCAACTTTCACTTGCCATCGGCAAGGAGGGGCAAAATGTCCGTCTGGCTGCACGTCTCACGGGCTTTAAGATTGATATTAAATCAGAAAGTCAGGCAGATGCCGAATAAACCGCTACGGTTATGCATTGCCTGCCGTCAGATGAGTCCGAAGTCTGAATTGTTCCGCTTAGTCAAGTCTCCGGAAGGAGTTATCTCGATTGACCACAGTGGTAAATTGCCGGGGCGCGGTGCATATCTATGCCTGAATGAATCATGCTTCAAGAAAGCAATAAAATCAAAGGCAGTGTCCAGAGCTTTTAAGGCTCAGGTGCCCGAATATATACTACGGTCAATGGAAGGTTTGTTTTAGTTAAAATTTAACTAACGGTGAAATAATGGATCGAACTCTCAATTTACTTGGAATTGCCAGAAAAGCGGGCAAACTCGCTGTAGGTGCCAATGATGTGGCTTTTACTGTGAGAATGGGTATAGCATCACTTGTTCTATCAGCCAGCGATGCTTCGGATGGCTCGACAAGAAGAGCGAAGTTAAATGCCGAAAAATATGAAGTCAAATACATGCCCGTACCATACACAAAATTTGAGTTTGGCAACATAGCAGGCAGAGGCTCGCCGGGAATTTTGGCGATTTTAGACGATGGGCTTGCATGTTCTTTTACTGAAAAACTAAAATCAAAGCAAGATCAAACGCATATGGAAACACAGGAGGAAATGCATATATGAGTACAATGTTCAAATATAGAGTTCATGAGGTCGCGAAGGATTTTAAGTTGACTACAAAGCAAATCACTGAAATCCTCACGAAGTATGCGGAGACCCCTAAAAATCATATGCATATACTCTCTATCGCCGAGCTTGACATCATTTTTAACTATCTGACTTTCAGTAATCAGGTCGAGGATATCAGCGAAATTTTTACCGACGGGGCAGCTTCGCCTGAATCAATGCCCACAGATGATAAAAAAGCAGGTAATGCAGGAACGGAAGAGACAGCCACGGGAGCAACGCAAAAAGATACACCATCAGCATCCGCGAGCTCTCCCCCGTCTTCGGAAGCATCAGCTTCAGAACCCGCTCCCACTAAGGCTCCTAAAAAGCCGGATAAACCGTTTATGCCGCACAGAGCTCCGCAAAAGCGTGTCATCGACACTTCCGGAGCCACTATCAATATGTCTAAGTACGATGAGCGGCTGGACAACCTTGTCCCCGAACGTGCTGAGAAAATGGCGCGAGGCAAAGAAAAAATAGTCCGCAAGGGGGGCCGCACCCAGCATCAATCCATGGCGCATGGCGCAAAGAAACGCCAAGAAGAGCGTGACAGAATGCAAAAGCTTCAACTCGAAGTCGCCAAGAAAGCACAGCTTAAAGTCATGATTCCCGACGAAATCAGCGTTGGGGAGCTCGCTTCCCGAATGAAAAAAGCAGGCGCAGAGGTCGTTCGCCAACTGATAAAAATGGGTGTAATGGCTTCTGTTTCTGATATTATTGACCATGATACAGCGGCTCTGGTTGCTATTGAGCTCGGCTGTAAAGTTGAAAAGGAAGTTGTTGTCACCATTGAGGAACGCCTTATCGACGACAGCGAGGACACAGAGCATGATTTAGTTCCTCGTGCTCCTGTTGTTGTAGTTATGGGGCATGTTGACCACGGTAAGACTTCTCTGCTTGATAGAATTCGCAAAGAGAGTGTCGCGGCGGGTGAAGCGGGTGGTATTACACAACATATCGGTGCTTACCAAACTCAAATCCACGGCAATCCAATCACATTTCTCGACACACCGGGTCACGAAGCATTTACTGCAATGCGTGCCCGAGGTGCGAGTGTTACAGATATTGCAATACTGATAGTAGCCGCTGATGATGGTATTATGCCGCAGACTATTGAATCAATCAACCACGCCAGAGCGGCATCTATCCCGATAATTGTAGCTATAAATAAAATCGACGTTGCAGGTGCAAATCCTGATAAAATCATGCAACAGCTCACCGAATACGAGCTTGTTCCCGAAGAATGGGGCGGCGAGACCATTGTCTGCAAGATTTCAGCCAAAAAGGGCGAAGGTATCGACCATCTACTCGAAATGATTATTTTGACCGCTGAGGTTGCAGAACTTAAAGCTAATCCTCTACGCCTTGCTCGCGGTACTGTTATTGAAGCAAGGCTCGACAAAGGGCGCGGTCCTCTGATGACTGTTCTGGTTCAAAACGGCACATTAAAACACGGTGATACCATTATTGCGGGCAGTGCCGTCGGTAATGTCCGTGTTATGATGACTGATACGGGTGAGAGACTCACCGAGGCAGGCCCATCTGTGCCTGTTGAAATTTCCGGTATGTCAGAAGTTCCCGATGCAGGTGATATGTTCAACGTTGTTACTGATGAACGCATGGCTAAAGAACTCGCCGATGAGCGCAAAGTTGCGAAGCGCAACATGTTTTCCGGGACGGTCAAGGTTTCCCTTGAGGATCTTTTCTCCAGAATTCAAGAGGGCGAGCTGAAGGACCTCAACATCATTGTCAAAGCCGACGTTCAAGGTAGTGCCGAGGCTATCAAAGCGTCTCTACAAAAACTCACAAACGAAGAAGTGCGTGTACGCGTTATACACTCAGGTGTTGGTGCTATAAACGAATCTGACATTATGCTCGCCTCTACGAGTGGCGCAATAATTGTCGGGTTTAATGTTCGCCCCGATAATGCCGCAAGAGACAGTGCTATGCGCAGCAATGTCGATATGCGCATGTACCGTGTTATCTACGACTGCATCAATGAAATTGAGCTTGCAATGAAAGGTATGCTCGCACCCAAGTTCCAAGAGGTTGTCCATGGTCATGCTGAAGTTCGTGAGATTTTCAAGGCTTCTTCGGTCGGAACTATCTGCGGAAGTTATGTCCAAAGCGGTAAAATTATCCGCAACGGTCAAGCGCGTGTCGTAAGAGACGGCATAGTTATCCATGAAGGTGAAATCTCTTCGCTCCGTAGGTTTAAAGATGATGTCAGGGAAGTTGCCACAAACTACGAGTGCGGTATCTCCCTTGAGAAGTTCGATGATATTAAGCTTGGCGATATTATAGAATGTTATGCGATGGAGGAGGTACCACATGTCTAAATCTGTTTTACGTATCAACGAAGATATCTCACGCGAACTTTCCGCACTTCTCCGCAACATTAAAGACCCAAGAGTCAATCAAGGCATGATTAGCATTACTGCTGTTGAAACTTCAAACGATTTGAGCGTTTCTAAGGTCTATCTGAGCGTGCTCAATCTTCAGTCGCGTAACGACTTCATGAAAGGCATAAAATCAGCTTCAGGACACCTACGTTTTGAGCTGGGGCGTGCGCTGAGTCTCAGGCACACTCCGCAACTAATCTTTGAGCTCGACGACTCGCTTGAACATGGTGCTAAAATTAACGCTATACTAAGCGAACTCGAAATACCTGCCGACGAAGAAGTAGAAGATGCCGTAGATTAAATAACTCGCTGTTTTAACTGCTCTCACGTCATTCTGCGCGTAGTCGCAGAATCCAGAGCACCTGGAAGTCATATTAACTAAGATTCATTTTTCCCACTGGACTCTGCGGCTTCGCGTAGAATGACAGGGATATTGAATAGTTGCGCTCCATATCTGACCTGTTGCAAAATTTGCAGCAGGTTAGTTTACACAATAGACTATATAGAAAAGGAAATTTCATTATGAGTATAAGACTTACTTCCAAAGAAACTGCTGATTGGTTGGTGGAAAGAGATAATTTCTTAATTTTAACCCATCGGCGGCCCGATGGTGATACTTTGGGCAGTGCAGGCGGACTTGCCACAGGGCTGCGAGAAATAGGAAAAACTGTCTATGTACTCGAAAATGAAGAGGCAACCCCACGTTATGCTCCATATGTAGAGGACTTTTGGGCTCCTAAAGGGTATGCTTTTGAACATATAATAACTGTTGACACTGCATCACCTGATCTTTTTACGCAAAATGCGAAAGACTATAGAAATCGCGTTGCCCTGAGCATTGACCACCACGGTTCAAACGCTGAATATGCGGAGTACCTCTGCCTTGACCATAGTGCCGCCGCCTGTGGTGAGCTTATATATGAGATCGTAACACTTTTGACCGGTTCGGTCACTCACGATTCAGCAAAACGATTGTATGTCGCGGTCTCCACAGATACCGGATGTTTTTCTTTTGGCAATGTAACTGCCAATACTTTTGCTGTCGCTTCAAAGCTTGCTGAAACAGGAATCCCCGTGGCTGAAATAAACAAGAAACTTTTCAGGTCTCGCTCAAGAGGTAGAGTCAAACTCGAAGGTCTTTTGACTTCGGGGCTGGAATTTTTCTTCGATGGACAGCTCGCCATAGCGACGATAACTATGGATATGATAGAATCATCAGCTGCAACCGAAGATGACATGGACAATATCGCAGAGGTCGCCTCAGGCATTGAGGGTGTCAAAATGGGGATAACAATCCGCGAGCTAACCGCTCCGGACGACTGCAAAATTTCTGTGCGCTCAATAGAGCCTTATGATTCAAACGCTGTCTGCAAGTTCTTTGGCGGTGGCGGTCACAAGTCTGCCGCCGGGTCTACCATTAAAAAGCCGGTTGAGGAGATTAAGGAGCTTTTGCTTGAAGTTACGAGAAAAAGTTTTCAGTAAATCCCCGCCCTGAATGGGCAATTTGTTCCGCCTTTCCGTAGGGGCGAACTGCGTTCGCCCGAAATGACCACGCAACCCGCAATAACGGGCGAACGCAGTTCGCCCCTACATGCGTCTAAAGGAGACATGTTTTGTATAGTGGCATTCTTGTGATAGATAAACCCGGTGATTGGACTTCGCATGATGTAGTTGCCAAGCTCCGAGGCGTTTTCAAGCAGAAGCGAGTTGGTCATGGTGGAACGCTTGACCCAATGGCAACCGGAGTGTTGCCTATTTTTGTGGGACGTGCCACCCGTGCCGCTGAGTTTTGTGAAAATGCTGAGAAAGAATATATCGCAGGTATTAGATTCGGTATCACAACAGATACGCAAGATATTACGGGTACTGTATTGACACAAATTAAAACGACCGCTTCGGTCAATGAACTTATTGCTGAGCTTACTGAAATTTTGCCGCAATTTCGTGGTGAGATAGAGCAAATCCCTCCTATGTATTCCGCGGTCAAGCAAGGCGGAAAAAAACTCTACGAGCTTGCTCGAAAAGGTATTGAAGTGGAGCGTAAAGCGCGAGATGTTTTCATTTCGACACTTGAGATTTTGACCGAATCGGATTGTACGGAGCGAGAGCACGCTGAGTTTAATTTGCGAGTTGTCTGCTCCAAGGGAACATATATCCGCACACTGTGCCATGACATAGGCTCAGCTCTTGGTTATGGTGCAACTTTATCGAGCCTTCGCCGCACAAGGGCGGGAGCATATGGGATCGAAAGTGCCTATACACTCGATAGTGTTATTTCGGCTAATGCCGAAAATAATCTCCACGACTTGCTCTTACCTATTGACAGCATTTTCCCGGAAGTACCATCAATCAGTCTAAGTGAAGCTGATACTCGCAAGGTGAAAAATGGTGTACGGATTAAGATTTCAGGCAACGAAAGTGGTAAAGTCAAAGTCTATGCACCCGATGGCGAGTTTTTGCTTTTAGGAGAAGTTCTGAGCGATGAACTTAGGACTGTTAAGTCTTTTTACGAGGTGTAGGGGCGATTATCAATCGCCCGAAATAACTGAGCAACCCGCAATGGACTCTGCGACTACGCGCAGAATGACGAGGGTTCTGAATAATCACGTATAGTTTTTATATAATGGAGTGGCGATACTTATGATAATGAAAAAGCGTGTTATTGCTTTAGGTTTTTTCGATGGGGTGCATGTCGGACATGCAGCGCTTCTAAACCGTGCTCTGGAAGTAGGTTCTGAAACGGGGCTTATCCCCTCTGTCATAACGCTTGACGTTCACCCTCAGCTCATCACTCGAGGAAAAGAGGTTTTACTCATAAATTCACTTGAAGATAGGCTCTCTATAATTCATCGAGTTTTTGGAATCGAAGATGTTCTTCCGTTCGAGTTTAATACACAGACTGCGGCTATGCCATGGGATATGTTTATCGACTATTTGATTGACGAATTCGGAGCAAAGCACCTAATCGCAGGGGCTGATTTTAAATTTGGCTTTGGTGGCATGGGGAACAGCCGATTGCTACTCGAAAAGTGCGACGAAAAAGGTATCGGTTGCGATATTATCCCCCATGTTAAGCAAGATGGCATTGTATGCAGTTCTACTTACATTCGTGAACTTTTACTATCAGGCGACATCAAGCGTGCCAACTCGTTTCTCGGTCACGCACATATCCTTACAGACATCGTTAGGCATGGTTACAAGCTTGGCAGAACTCTCGGCACGCCAACTATCAATATGTGTTTTTCCGCAGGTGTACTCGTTCCCGCCCACGGTGTTTATGCGACCCGCATTTTCCTTGAAGATGGCGCAGAGCAAATTGGTGTCACCAACGTAGGCATTCGCCCCACTGTCAGCGGCACAGATTCAGTCACTGCCGAAACGCACATTCTAAATTTTCAGCGTAACCTCTACGGGCATAAAGTAAGAGTTGAATTTCACAAGCGGCTACGCTCTGAAATTCGATTTGACGGCATAGATAAGCTCAAAGCACAGATTGCGATAGACTGTGAAGAGGCTATGCGATTTTTCGGGTAGTAAGCGGGCATTATTCGCATTTTATGGGTATTTTATGTAAAATAATGCTTGCAAACATGTGAAAAACAAGGTATAATTCTCGGTGCAATATTTATCGGGGTGTGGCGCAGTTGGTAGCGTGCTTGTCTGGGGGACAAGAGGCCAGGAGTTCAAGTCTCCTCACTCCGACCAACCTAATGTCAAGGCGAGGCTAACATTTAGTTTGTAAACTATTTGTGAACGCAGCCTTGGCTTTTTTTATGTGATTTATTCGGCAACAAACATTCCTCAAAGTTTCCATTGATATACAAGCCCTGCTATGGCATTATAGATACCATAACTATCGTGCAAAACACGACCGCTCTGTAAGCGTAAAAAGAGTTCAGACGTGCAGGCTTTCCTCCATGTCGGATTCCTTTTTGAGACCGGGGTGGCTCTGAATTTCACTTTTTCATAACTGAACTCCATTGTATCCTCTGGGGTGCAACTGTTTAGACTGCTTTTTGATTTGCGTTTTGGGGAAACTCAAAAGTTCACATGAATTTTACAAAGCTCTTTGTGCATATGTAACATGCTGTATTTTAGCATAAAAAAGTTCGAAAATTAGATTTTTTTTTGTTGACATAGCAGCGACCATCTTGTATAATCCGCATTAGGATGTACTAATTGAATGGCAAACTTTCCTTGTGCACGGGACAGTTAAACAGTTGGTAAGGTTCTCAATGTCTCAATCTCAAGGGGGGTTTTTCTTATGCAAAAAACTAAAATGACCAAGGTAAATACTATAGCAATCACAACGCGCATAACTATCTTTTCTATGCTTTTAATTTTATTTTTCGGCGTTGTCGTCACGATATTTGCGTTTTTTATGTATCGTAACGCCTCCACAGAAAACTACTCAGCCCATGTAGCAAACATCGCCAATGTCATAGCAAGCAGCATCGACACTGACTTATTGGCACAATCGATTGCGGGTGCTGAGCCTGACGAATACTGGGAATATGTTTCCCGGCAGGTGAACGCCGCTTTTGACAGAGCGGATAGAATTGCTTATCTCTATGTAACTATACCCTGCGGCGACGGTATGTTCTATTACTTCGTTTCGACCGCAGTTCCCGGTTTTATGATACTGGAACCGGACGCAGAGTTGTACGCTTTTGAAGCAACTGATGCCATGCTGGAAAGGCGGACCACAACAACAGGAATTGCTGATGCCGGGGAATGGGGAATACTTTTAAGCGCATTTGCACCAATTATTGCACCTGATGGAGATGTGGTTGGTTTTGTTGGTGCAGACATTTATGCAGACCAAGTAATATCCGCAACTAACAACTTCACGATGCTGATGGCTGCCTTTGTTTTAGCAGGAGTAGTGCTGATTGGAATTATTTTGCGCATACGTATTGTGCGCACCGTAGCAAAACCACTGGTCAACCTCTCCGCATGGATGAAGCGTGCAAGCACTATTGGGGATCTCACCTTGACAAAGCAAGTCACCGAGGACATCAAAACGTATGGACAGGGCAAGGATGAGATGGGAGGACTTTTCACATACACCGGAGAGTTCATCTCACATGTCGTGAATATGTCTAAAGAAGTTGAGATGATTGCGAGCGGTGATTTAACCCGTGATTTTGAGCTTCTGTCAGACGACGACACGATGGGGAAAGCCCTCAAAATAACTATGGACAGCCTCAACAGAATGTTTAGCGAAATAAAGGCATCCACGGTGCAAGTCCGAGCAGGCTCAACACAAATCGCCGGTGGGTCGCAAGCACTGGCTCAGGGTAGCACGGAGCAGGCGGCATCTGTAGAACAGCTAAGTTCGTCCATAGCCGAAATAGCGCAAAAGACAAAAGAAAATGCAGATATGGCAGGCCGTGCATCAACGCTTGCAAACGAGATAAAGACCAGCGCCGAAAAGGGTAATACCCAAATGGGTGAGATGATGTCTGCTGTTAAAGATATCAGCACTGCAAGCCAGAATATAAGCAAAGTTATCAAGTCTATAGATGATATAGCTTTTCAGACGAACATACTTGCACTCAACGCAGCTGTCGAGGCGGCAAGAGCCGGACAGCACGGAAAGGGTTTCGCTGTTGTTGCAGAGGAAGTGAGGAGTCTTGCCGCAAAGAGTGCCGAGGCTGCAAAAGATACAGAAAGCCTGATTGCTGATTCTATCTCAAAGGCTGAACTCGGCTCTAAAATCGCCGGAGAAACTTCTAAGAGTCTTGCGGAAATTGTAGAAGGCATAGATGAGAGTACCCGGCTTGTGGGCGAGATATCCAAATCTTCCGGAGAACAGGCAGTTGGCATCACTCAAATCAATACAGGCATAGACCAGGTTGCTCAGGTGACTCAACAAAACAGTGCAACCGCAGAGCAGTCAGCCGCTGCATCGGACGAGATGGATCGCCGGTCGGTGGTGCTTGAAGGGCTTGTTTCGCAGTTTAAGTTGAGAGAGAATCAAGGCTTGCGGCAATTACCATACGGCACACAGGACTCTATGCAAGACTCCAGTTTTATGCTGGAATAGTTGTGCCGGTCAGAGGAACGTGTGATACTTTCTGGCTTTTTTGCAAAACTCTACACAATCGGCATATTTTCTGTTAAAATACGTCTTTGGGGAGGTGCTTGCATGAACTATATTTTTGATATTGGCAATGTACTTGTAAGTTATGGTCCGCGTGAATATCTTGAAGAGCTGTTTACGGACAGTGCTATCGTCGATACTCTCCTGCAAGGTGTGTTTCACAGCGAAGAATGGCTCATGGCGGATAAGGGCAAACTCATGTGCCATGAGGTGACGGAAAGACTCTGCGCTCGAATACCTGAATATAGAAACGAAGTATCCCGACTTATCCACAAAGCTGTAACCACGTACTTTGATGAGGTAGTCAACCACGTTCTTACCACCTATGTCTTGGCTTCGCCATATCCACAAACCGTTGCTCACGCTGAATGAATCGTGGTCTTTGAGAAAATATGTGTTGCCGATACACTTGATGTTATTGGCTTCGCAAGTGAGCAGGTAATCAAGGAGGTCAACTTGCTTCGCTCTGTCTATCTGTTCACGGGTTACGCCTGCCACTTTGCTCACCTCATTTTCGTTTCGGTTTTGGGTACAAAAACGACACAGCAGTCCCTTTAGTGGGAGTGTTGTACCGTAATGGGAGACATTAGCTCATGCGGTGTTCATGCTGCACCCGCTTTCCACTCTGTCAGCAAGCCGATGATAATATCATCTATCTGTCTAGTAGAGTAGCTTGCAGGGAAGAAACTGCGGTATTTTTCGCTCTCGTCAAGTCCATTTTCGTCCACTTTGCTTTTGGTGGGTTTCTTTTCTTCGGAGAGGACTTGGCGAATAATATCAGTGGTAAGCATTTCGTCCTGTTTTAACTTTTTGAGCCTTTTTGCTTGTGAGTGGGAAGGCTTAACTTCGTGTACAGCCATAGTTTCGGCAACTGCTTTTTGCTCTTTGACTGATAGATATGACAGCTCAACAGCGGGGTTAAAAGCCAGTTTCTTGGTATCAACCATATCAGACAGGTCTAATATGAGTCCCGTCAGGCGGATATATCTGAATAGCTGGTTTTTTTATACCCCTGTCCTCTCAACCATGACTTCATAGGAATGTGCCTCACCTTTGACTCCGTTGTGGTTGAGTGCTTCCATCATCACCTTATATGCCCATGCACGTTCACTCGGCAGTATTTCCTCACGTTGCTGTAGATTATCTTCTACCATAGTTAGGTTCGCTGTATTATCGTCAAGATTGCGGATTATTACAGGCATAGCCGAAACTCCTGCAAGTTCACAACCACGCTTACGGCGGTTTCCGCATAGCAACTCGTATCCTCCTTGCGTAAGTGGGCGTACTATGCCCGGTATGCGGACACCGTTTTGCTTGATGCTTTCTGCCAGCCGTTGCATTTCGTCGTCATCATTGACTTGAAACGGGTGGAATTCGGGTGGGTGCAGTTCGGTTAACGGAATCGTTGCCACGGATTCTCCGTTGGAATCGGCAACTGTGCTACCGAATATATCATCATATCCTGCCAAGTTAAGGTTACTTTTTCCCTTATTATGCGGCATAAAGCACCTCCTTAACTAATGCGGCGTATGCCAGTGCGACTTTACCGCTGGGGTCGTGGGTGAATATGCTTATGCCTTGTGATGTAGATTCTGCGGCTCGGACTGAACGGGGGATATGCTCGCTGAATATTCGGATATTGCTGCCATAGGTTTTCTCGATTAGTGCAATTATGTCTTTTGTGAAGTTTAACCTGCGGTCTACCATCGTCAATAATATCCCGTCCACTGAAAGGTTTGAGTTGATTTGCCGCTTTATCTGTGCTATGCTTTTCAGCAGTAGTTCAAGACCTTTTGCATCAAGATACTTTGGGGTCACAGGTATTATAGCGCTATCCGCACATGCAAGCGCATTGATGGTTATGAGGTCAATAATCGGCGGTGTGTCAATCAGAATGTAGTCATAAATATGCTTAACTTTCTCGATGTACTGCTTGAGTATGGTTTCACGTCCGATAAGGGGTGCAAGCGCAAGCTCGATACCTGTCAGGCTGTTGCTCGAAGGTAGCAGGTCAACGCCCTCTGTGTGATGGATGAGTCCGTCTGTAATGTTAAATTCTCTCTCGTTGATGATGTCTGTCATTATCGTTGCGAGTGTCACTTCCAGTTTTTCAGGTTCAGTAATGCCGAGGCTTACTGTGAGGGAGTGTTGTGAGTCCGTGTCTATTACCAGTGTTTTCTTGCCTGCTTTGGCGAGTCCTGCGCCGAGGCTTGCTGCGGTCATCGTTTTACCTACGCCGCCTTTTCTTGAGCCTATAAAGATTGTTTTGCCCATACGGTTTTCCGCCTTTCAAGGTTATTTTGGGGCTTTACATTTTTTAGCGTTAATGATAACCTTTGGATATAACGCTGTTGTTTTGCCCCATTTTGAAGTGAAAAAGAGTGGCGAAATGAATAACGCCAAACCCGCAACCTATTGTAAATACAGGTTTTTTGGATTTAGCGTTATTATACCCTATGGACAGCAGGAGTGTTCTTGCCGTACTTGACGGTGAGACGCTCCTTTTTTCTTCATGCCACGCTGTACTCACTTGTCATAAGTTCGAAAGCTATAACTCAATTATCTGTGATGCTGCATTGTCAATATCGAGCAAAGTTGTTTCCCTGTTTGACACCTGAATCATTGCGTTTTTTGATTCTATATGTATAAGCGGCACAATATGTATCAAAATTAAAATTATGTATAAATGCTTGACAGACGGGTAAATAATCGATATAATAATTGCACGCAATTAAATTGCACAAAACCATTATTGTGAAAGGAATACTTATGAAACTCTATGAATTATCCGTTAAAGACACAAATGAAGCAGATGTTAGCCTTTCCGAATATGAAGGTAAAGTATTGTTAATCGTTAATACCGCAACGGGCTGCGGGTTTACGCCTCAATATGGCGGTTTACAGAATTTGTACGAGAAGTACAATGATAAAGGATTTGAAATACTTGATTTTCCCTGTAATCAATTTGGAAATCAAGCACCGGGAAGCAATGAAGAAATAGCTAGTTTTTGCACAGGCCGTTTCGGTATAACATTTCGTCAATTCGATAAAATTGATGTAAATGGAAAAAACGAAAGCCCTTTATATGGCTTTCTGAAAAAGGAAAAGAGCGGGATTAGCGGCGAGAATATCAAATGGAATTTTACAAAATTTCTTGTTAATAAACAAGGCAAAGTAGTTGCCCGTTATGCGCCCACAAAAAAGCCTTCATCAATCGAAAAGGATATAAAAAAGCTATTGGAAGAATAAAATCGGTTAAAAGGGGCACGCTCAATGAATTATGATGTGTTGAAATTGAAAAATCAACTTTGTTTCCCCCTCTATGCCGCCGCAAAAGAAATTGTCGGCAACTATAAACCTTTTCTTGATACAATAGGCTTGACATATACACAGTACATTACAATGATGGTTTTGTGGGAACAAAAACATATCAGAGTAAAAGAACTTGGAGAATATTTGTATCTTGATTCCGGCACGTTGACCCCACTATTAAAACGGCTTGAAAACAAAGGGTTTGTGAGGCGCAAGCGCTCTACTGATGATGAGCGAATTGTAACCGTTTTTATAACGGAATCAGGGGAACAATTAAAAGAACAAGCAGCAAATATACCCATGCAAATAAGCGGTTGTTTGCCGTTAACACAGGAAGAAGCTGCAACGCTATACAAATTACTGTATAAAATACTAACCCCATAAGCACTAACCGAGGCAGTGTTCGTATTTTGGTGCAAATACCCGACCGGTCGGAGTGTTCTTACCATACTTGACGGTGAGGCACTCCTTTTTTGTTATGCGAAACATGTAAATACATTTTAGTGGAAGTCCTGTCCGCACTGTGGTATACTGGGCGTATTATGCATTGATATGTTGGTAAGTCTTAGGAGAAAGTTTTATAAGCACAAAAATACCATTGGATTTATAGAGAGTGAGGTAATGACGTGAACAACCAAGATATTCGCTGGGAACAACGGTTTAGTAATTTGTCTAAAGCGTGCGCATTGCTTTCTGAAATACATGGCTATGAATTAGAACGCACACTACCTATTATTCGAGAGGGGTTTATTCAGCGTTTTGAAATTACTTTTGATTTGTCATGGAAAACACTCAAAGATTACTTGGATTATTTGGGACACAATGTACAACCATCGCCGCGCCCTGTAATCAAAGATGCCTTTTCAGCAAGTTTAATAAAAGACGGACAAGTTTTCATCGATATGCTTGATGCGCGCAACTTAATGTCGCATACATATGACGAGGAAACTTTCAGCAAAATATTCTTGCAAATCAAGCAAGAATTTGAACCTGCTTTGCACACTCTTTGTGAGTTTTTAAGAAGTAAGTTAGTTTGAAAGACTTCAAACTAACGAGGCTATGTGCCACTCGCTCCCCCTGCGGGAAACCGCGAGGTGATGCACAAAATGACAATTCCTTTTCATGATCGTTTTGTGCCTTAAAAATTAACGAAAGGAATGGTCATTATTATGAATTTTGGGCTTACAGATGAGCAAGAAAAAAACATTGCTTTTTTATTGCGCAAAGCACAAGTAACAAAAGCAGCTATATTTGGATCTCGAGCAAAAGGCAACTACCTCCCCAATTCTGATATTGATATTGCTGTTTGGGGCAGTGAGCTTAACATAGGCAAAATTTTAGCCGAACTTGACGAACTGCCAACGCCCTATAAATTTGATGTCGTGGCTTATGAAAATATTTCCGACGACGCATTACGCGAACATATCGACAGAGTGGGGATAACGCTTTTTGAGGAGGCTAACGAAACTGAATAGAACGATTGTTATAGGAGGTGTTTTGAGATGGAAGGTTGCAAAGAACTAAATAATGATGAGATAAATGGAATAGTAGATATAATTTTAGGTTCAGTCCCTGCACAAGAAATCTACATTTTTGGTTCACAAGCCAATGGCACAGCGAGAGATGATAGCGACTATGATTTTTATGTAGTTATTCCTGACGATGGACTTCATGCTATAGAAGCAACTTGGAAAATAACAAGTGCTATGCGTAATAGGACACGGAACATTGATATGCTTATAGGTACTAGGACAAAATTTGATAAATACAAGAATACCACCGGATTTATAGAGAGTGAGGTAATTAAGACGGGGGTGAAACTCTATGGATAACTCGGCTGTCAAAGAGTGGCTGTCTTATTCTAAGATGCATTGAGCATCAGCAAAACACTTATGCTCAATGCCTCCAAAGCCATTTGAGATTATATGTTATCACGCCCAACAAGCTGCCGAAAAAGCTCTGAAGGCATACTGGGTTTTCAATGACCTTACTCCTCAAAAAACCCATATTCTTCACAACCCCGCTATCCATTTGGATTGGAATTGACAGATGAAATCACTCAATTAGCTATAGACGACTGCGAGAAGGTTGTTTCTTTTGTTAGTGAAAAAGTACTGACCATATAATTTATTTGTTTTCAGGTTTCTTTACAAAAAATTTTATGCCCCTTTACTACTGACCGTAGCGTGATATAATTGAAGAAATGCAGAGAGTGACAATACCTTATTCCCTCGTATAAGCACACCGTTTTCACTAAAGAGTGGCAAAAAGCGCAAAAACATCTTGTAATTACGTATAAACTGTGATAATATCAGTTACAAAGACCACACAAGTAGTGGTCGTAGCGACCGTGAGGGTGTTGACGCACCAACACGGCGAATGTAGGGTCAACTTCAAACCAACAGCCTACAGACACGGAATAAACCGTCACTACAACATAAATCAGTATAACATTTTTTACGATATTTTCAAGCTGATTTTCTTGTTTTGGGGTTTTAGCCCGTTATATGCTGAATTTTGTTTGGCGCAGTAGGCAAGGCAAATTATGCCCCTCTGCGTCTTTTTTGTGTGGTCTTATCCAAATTTAAGGAGCATAAATCTTATGATTGCTTGACAGACGGTCGTTTTAAACACAAAATTATTTAGCTTAAACACTAATCATACTATCAAAGGCGGCAAATTGAATATACCGCTCAACTGCTCACTTCCTATTGTCTGACGCACAAATTCCATAATTCTCAACTCCTCTTTCAGAACATGTATTTATTATACTATACTTGTTCTAAATTGCAAGAAGAACTGGTTTTCGCTTTGTATTTGGTCATTATCACAACTATTGTTTTTTCTGAAAATAGGGAAATGCTGAAGGAATTGTTAAGTGCAAAAGTTTGACAAAATGGGGTGTAGCTATACTTTCGTTTTGCTACACCCCTTCAAGTGACCATATAATCTATTTGTTTTTAGCTTTCTTTTTGCGCATGCGATGAATTTGTCCGCCTGTAATCACTGCTACACCGAACAGTGCAAGCACTAGCGGTAAGATCATGCGCCCTGTAATTCCTGTTTGCGGTACATCGTGTGCAATAGGGGCAGTTTCTTGTACAATGGGTGTTGGATACCATACATCAGTCTCCACTACATGTGGTGCGACAGGTGCGACGGGTGCATTATTCGATAGCACTAAAACAGATGCTGAATCAAAGCTTACTGTTACTGAATTATCGCTGTTTCGTGTCAGTTGGTTTGAGCGGTTCGACACTGCGCCTGCCGTGCTTACATGGAATAGGTTTACGGTGTCTGCGCTTAAGCTTCTCTCCTCAAGCTCAGAGTCCGAAATAGTTATGCTCAGGGTGAATCCGAAATTGCCTGTCGCCGCAGGGTCTATTACTATGGAATTTGCAGGGATTTGCGCCCCGTAAGCTGTTGAGGCGTTTGGGCGTGAAAAGACTTCTATGTTTATATCTATTGTTGCAGGGAGATTTGTGCCTATATTGCTTATTGTTATGGTGCGTCCGTTTGGCAATGTTATGTTAGCTGTCCCCGCACCGTCCCTGATTACGGCAAGGTCATCAGAAGTGCGAGTTGTGTCGTCTGCGACGTTTTCGACGTTTTGTGGATAGAATTGAAATGTAGGATCTCCCCAACTATGAACTCCGTCAACATCCACACGTGTATTGGCAAAACCAACGACCGCATCCATTGAAGCCATGTAATTCCACCTGAGCCAAATCGAATATAGCTGTGTGTTGTTGCTGACATCAAGTGTTGTCAGTTGGTTTCTTTCAGCCCTCAATATTTGTAGGTTAGGGTTATTGCTGATATCAAGGGTTGTAAGCCTGAGAAAACTTACCATCAGAACTTCCAACGCAGGGTTGTTTCTGACATCTACAGATGTCAGTTGGTTGTCGTATGAGAGATAAAGCCACCTCAATGCCCTGTTATTGCTAACATCTATGGAGGTCAATTGATTGTGAAAGAGATTAAGCGATTCCAATAAATCATTGTTGCTCACATCTACAGATGTAAGTTGATTACGCGGTGCTTCCAAGTGTATCAACCCTGTAAAATGCTCAATACCCGCAAGGCTTGATATGCTTCTGTTGTAAAGATTAAGACTTGTTATACCTGCTACATTAATGGGGTAAATGGGTCCCGTGTCCGGTACGCCATCAATTTCGCGGACTGCCGCCTCGAAATTATCGCACCCGAATACAATCGGACTTGCCGCCTGTGCGGATAGACTTCCCACGCCAAGCACAATAACAAGGGTAAGCACAAATACTATACCTGCTCCGAGTTTGCCGTTGATGGTTCTTTTCATTTTGATATCCTCCAAATATTTTTCAGACCACACAAAATGGGCGCATAGAGTGGCATAAATGCCCTTGCCTACACGCCCTTCAGCGTTTTCTTTCGGATGCCCTACTAGCAATTGACCAAAAAACAGCCTTGAAAATACCGAGAAATTCAAGTATACTGGTCAAGTTGTAGTGACGGAGAAATCCGTGTCTGTAGGCTAATCATTAACAGTTGCCCTACATTCGCCGAGCCGTGCTTCCAACACGTCTCGGTCGCTGCGACCGCATTCTGTGCAGTCTTACGGGTGACATTTTATCATAGGTTGCGCAGTTAATGCAAGTTTTTTTTGTGTGCGATTGATAGATATGGCGACTAAGCTGTGTTACTCAATGTTACGAGCAGCACATACAAGTTGCCGAATCAGCAAAAAGAGATATCTCCGCGGTAATCTTGATTATTTACATCACCCTCAACTGTGCGACTTATAGGAGACACAAAATGGAGCATCAAAACTTAGAATGGAAATCGTCATGGCATGACGAGTATAACAAGATCCTATGTGGATTCGCCAACACATCAGGCGGTATTATGGAAATCGGGCGTGATGATAATGGTGTTGCCGTTGGTATTTCAAACACAAAGAAACTCATGGAAGATTTGCCTAACAAAATTAGAAGCGCTATGGGCATAACTCCGTCTGTCGAATTGCACGATGACGGCGGCAAAAACGTTATCACCATAACGGTGAAAACATATTCTTTTCCAATAAGCTGTAACGGAAAATATTATATGCGTTCAGGGAGCACAAATCAACTATTATCCGGACGGGAACTTGATGAGTTCATATTATTAAAACATGGAAAAACTTGGGATAGTATTCCGGTTCCACATGTAAAATTTGAAGATTTTGAGAGTGATTCATTCAAAGCGTTTCGCCGTAAAGCGATTGCAAGTTCTCGTTTGACCGCAGATGACCTGGAAATTTCCGATGAGGAACTGTTGAGCAATCTCACTTTGATTGAGGGCGATTATATTAAACGTGCCGCAATTTTAGTATTCCACCAGAACCCGGAAAAATGGATACCCGGTGCATATATAAAAGTCGGACACTTCGCAAATGACGCAGATTTGATGTATCAAGACGAAGTTCACGGATCTTTAGTGACAATGGCTGATAAAGTTGAAGATTTAATATACACAAAGTATTTCAAAGGTCTAATTCGTTATGAAGGACTTCAGCGCATAGAAGATTTCCCCATACCACGCACAGCGTTTAGAGAAGCCATTTTGAATGCAATAATACACCGTGACTATAGCACAGGAAACCCCATACAAATTCGGGTTTACACGGATAAAGTTTTGATTTTTAATGACGGAAAATTACCTGACACATGGACTGTTGATGATTTATTTGTTACGCATAAATCAAAACCACACAATCCATTGATAGCCGGAACATTTTTCCGCTGTGGCCAAATCGAAGCGTGGGGGCGTGGAATAAAGAAAATTACTGACTCATGCGATTATTGGGGGAAATCACACCCATACTACGAAATCAAGAAAAGCGATGTAATGATTGGATTTGACACCACAACAGGAGTTGAGAGCGAGTTCGGAGATAAGTTCGGAGATAAGTTCGGAGATAAGTTCGGAGATAACTATACTAAAAATGCTATTGTAGACTTAATGCGCAAAGAGCCCACTATTAGCGCACGAACCATATCTGAAATTATAGGATTATCTTCACGCGGTGTGGAGAAAAGTATAAGTGAATTAAAACGTGATGGGCTTATTGAACGTGTTGGTTCATCAAAAAGCGGTCACTGGGTTGTGAAAGAGTAAATACATACAGGCTACTAAATCAGCAAAAAGGGATATCTCCATCAACAAACGCCAGCAGTTCTGTGCCTGCTAGGTGCTTAATGTGCTCTGCTTCGCACATTTCTTGACATGCCTGCGTATTTGACCAGCGTTCAACGCTTTTTGCCACGCATTTTGCCAGATTTAGCACCACGGCTTGTGCATCTTCGCTCAGCCCTTTGGTGTAGATGGGTAACCTTCTTTCGAAAAATTTAATAAACCACTCGGCACGGTACTTTCGGAAAGCGGCATGGATACCACAAAAATCGGCAATTAGCTCATCATGCAAATTGTTGCGTGCCGAGCCAAAAAACTGTTTTGTATAATAATGGGTGCATTCATGGTGCTTTCGGATTTCCATGGATTTTTTTGCCCATTCCTCTGCTGAAAAACCCATCTCCTCTGCTGAGATGCCACTATAGGGTTTGTCGGATAAAACAATAAACCGTAGCGATTTGCCCGACACAAATGACGCCCCCATATTCTCAAGCGACGGAGTTTCCCTATCTTTGAATATAATCTCACTCATAATATTGTCAAAGTCCTCTGCCACTGCGTTGACTACGGGGATAGCTCCCGCCGCTGAATCAAATATCTCAATGTTAGGCTCCGACCTGCACACAAGCTCGATCCGTCCGCGCATTTCATTCCACTTTTCTGTATGCTCATCACTCGCCATATTTAGATTTTTCGAGGCAGAGATGGGGCTAAAGCGATTTTTCACATAGCCAAGCAGAGGCTCGACATCGCCATCGGTAGCCCGCAGTTCATGCAGTATTTGTTTACGTTTATCATCAGTCATATTTCGTGTCCTTTAGGCAGCTGACGCTTACGGATTTTTTCGGCTCAATCTACCTATGCTCCGACAGTGACCTTCGCCCTGCGAAACATTGTCACCGGCGATGGCATTTTATTGACTGCCATCACCCTATTAACTCATCAATCTGCGCTATCGCCTGTTTATATTTACCTGATAAAACACTTTGCAATATGTCGTTTCGGGCTTCGCTTTTTTCGGTAGGCAACATCGTAAAGCTTTTTAATTCTGCGGAAAGCTCATCAATCGTTTCCATGTCAAAAGACCGGGCAGCGTCTTTTAATTTGATTAGCAGTTCAATCATGGTGCTTTCATCACGGTTTTCGCCTACGGTTTCTTTGGTATTGGCTTCTATGACTGCCCTCAAGTTTTCAAGCAAAACCTTCAAATCGGAAATAAACTCATCATTATTTTTATTGATGAAATCCTTGTCCCCACTTTTTCCTGCGGCTTCAAGGGCTTTTGCTTTTTCTGAAAGCTTGCCGGCACCGATATTGGCAGCAGCAGATTTTAAGGCATGCACATACGTGGTATACAGGGATAAGTCATCACTTTCAAGGCAGTTCGCAAGTTCGGTGAGTTTGGAAATGCCGTCATTACGGAACACAGTCAGAGTGTCCAGATAGTCCACCGTACTGCCACCGGAAAGAAGCTTTCCTCTTGCGACATCCACATCATTTATGACTATTTCAGTCTCTTCGGATTCCGTTTCAAGCGTAAGTTCCGCCTTCATCTTTTTTTCTTCCGGTATCCATTTTGACAGGGTGTCTGTCAATTTTGCAAGTTCTATGGGTTTAGGGATAAAATCGTTGAAACCACTATTTAAAAACATCTCTTTTGCGCCGACGATTGCATTTGCGGTTAAGGCTATGATTGGCAAATCGTCATATCCCCCAAGACTGCGAATAATCTTAACTGCCTCAATTCCGTCCATTTCCGGCATCATATGGTCCATAAGCACCAAATCATAATCCCCTGTCAATACTGCCTCTATTGCCGATTTGCCGTTTAGGCAGGTTTGAGCGGTTATGCCATAGAGCTTAAGCAGCCCCGAGCCTACTTTTAAGTTAGTCTCTATGTCATCGACAAGCAGGACTTTGGCATCAGGTGCAACAAAATGCTCCGGATTCTGGTTCTCTATAAAATAATCGCTATTATGTCCACCCAACACATTTGCAATGGATAGAAAATAAGCCGGCATAATAAGTAGTGTGAAATCTTGACCTGACCTTGCCTTATAAGAAGCATCATAAGAGTCAGACAGCATAACGACTCTTGTGTCCAGTTCGCCTGTTTGTATTATATCACATGCAGCATATGCCATATCCGCTTCCGCAAAAATAAAGTCCCAGGTCCGTTCCATGAGCCGGTTTCGCAGGTCAGTTTCGTCATTTGCCGTTTCGTATGAAACCTCCAAATCTTTCAGGGAACGTGAAATGTATTCAATATCCAGTGGAGTGCGGCAATACAGGAGTACCCGCTTATCTGTGAAAATCGGAATTTCAGAGATTCCCTCCGAATATCCCTGTGGCAATGTTATGATAAACTCACTGCCCTCACCATAGACACTTTTAACTTCTATGTTTCCATCCATAAGCTTTAAAATATTATTTGTTATGGCAAGCCCCAGTCCGGTTCCCTCCACTTTGCGATTCTTCTCCAAATCAAATTGTGAAAACTCGTTAAACAGAATTTCCATATTTTCGGGTTTTATGCCAATACCCGTATCCTTTATTTTCATGGTCAGTAAATAAACATCTTCGCTTTTTATTTCACCATATATTTCCAACGAGAAGTGACCTTTAACCGTATATTTTAGCGCATTTATGAGAACATTGAGCAAAACCTGACGCACCCTCACCTCGTCACCATGAAGCGAATTTAAGATATCTGCCTGCATGTATGCCGCAAAACGCACTTCAGGGTTTGCCATACGCATTTTTACTATGCTGATTACGTCTTGCACAACGGAGTGGAAAAGATAATCCGATTTCACAATCTCCAGTTTCCCGCTCTCCACCTTCGATAAATCCAATATATCATTTATAATCGAAAGAAGGTGGTCGCCGGACTGTTTAATGGTTACTGCTTGCTCCTTTGCAGTCTCAGAAAGGTTTTCACGTAGAATAAGCTCAGCCATTCCTATGATGGCGTTCATAGGGGTGCGTATTTCGTGACTCATTTTGGACAAAAAGTCACTTTTTGCCTTTGACGCGTTTTCTGCCCTGATTTTCGATGCCTGAACATGTTTCATGGCGTCAGAAAAGGCTTGTGCCACCTGACCAATTTCGTCGTTTCTTCCCACATGAAACACAACGTCCATATTGCCCTTTGAAACTTCATTTGCACTGGCTGCCAAAGCCCCCAACGGTTTTAGGGAAAAGTAAATTATAATCACAATAATTATGGCAGCCACAAGTATCCCGCCTACCGTAAAGCGCAAAGATTCAAATATCAAAACTGTAATATTTTCAACGGCATGGGCATCAAAAAAGCTGACTATAGTCCAGTTCAAAGAAGGGTCAAAGGTGACATATGCGATTTTATCTATGCCGGTGAGGGCTGAGTTATGCTCAAAAATAACATCCATCGGAATCTCTCCGAAGGCTTCTATAACACCAAGGTCTTCGACATGCCGTCCCATATATGCTTCAGGGCGGTTAGAGAAAAAAATCACTCCTGAGCGGTCTGCTATATTGATAAAACTGTCGTATACCTGAACAAAATCCCTCAAAAAATACTCCAGCATTTGTGTATTGCCCGTCACTGCCACCATTGCGAGCAAATCATCGCCATTTTTGACAGGCTGTGTGAAAAGAAACTGCAACCTGCCGCTCACGGCACTCTCAAACACGGGAGAAACCCATGGTCCCGCCAACTGTTCATCAAAATATTCCTGAAACATGAATATGTCGGGCAAATCCCCATCGGTGCAAGCTACGGCAATCATATTGAGCTCCGCATCAAACACCGCTATGTTTTCATAAAACCTCACATCGAGCTCTATGTGGCTCATATTGGCGAGTAAATTCATAAGCTGCCACTCAAGGTCATAACCATCGTCCGACAATCTCCGCTGCACATGGCTTTCTACAATATCCAGCAGCCACCATGTGTATGTACCTACTGTGTCAAAAATGCCAAATGTCATGTTGGCATTGCCCTTCAACCGTTCCTCCAGCAATTCGTCCATTTGATTACTTATTTGCGTAGCTCTAACCCACGCCACAGATACAGTAGCCACCAAAATGACTACGATCAACACCAGCACTATCCTTGATTTTACTGTTATATTTTTAATCAGCTTGCTTATCATCCTTTTATCTCCACTGATATTCTTTCAAACTCACCGTTAATGCTATCAAACAAATCCACCAGTAGCGGGTCAAAGTGCTTGCCCCGGCCCTCTAAAATTATGCCTCTTGATTTTTCATGGCTGAAAGGAGGCTTGTAAGGGCGCGACTCAACAAGTGCGTCGTATACATCGCAGATAGCCATCATTCTGCCTAAAAGAGGAATTTCTTCGCCGGCAAGCCCGGCGGGATAACCGCTCCCATCCCATTTTTCATGATGCGACACGGCAAAAATTCTGGCATATTCCAAAAAGTCACTATCTATGGCTTTTTCTTTGAGCCGCAGTATTATTTTCTCTCCGAAGATAGTGTGCTCTTTTATGGATTCGAATTCTTCGTCCGTCAGACGGCCGGGTTTGCTGAGAATGGAATCCTTTACAGAAATTTTCCCCACATCATGAAGCTGGCATGACTGCACAACCAGATCTTCGTCCAGCATACTGACCTCGGCGGAATATACCCCACTTCTCCGCATTGCATCTAACAAGGCTTTTATATACCTCTGCGTTCTTACTATATGCCAACCGGTGATTTCGTCCCTGTACTCCGCCAGTTCCGCCATGGTCGAGAGAATCGCATTTTTCAAAACTACGACTGCTTCCGTTTTCTCCTCCACCAGTTGTTCAAGGCTATTGTTAAAAAAGAGAAGTTCACGTTTTTGCGACACGAGTTCGCGCTTTTGAGCCTCAACCAGAAGGTGTACCTCCAACCGTTTGAGTAAAAGCGGCGCAGAGAAAGGCTTTGTAATGTAGTCTATGGCACCGAGGGATAACCCCTTAATCTCCATATTTTCATCATTTAGGGCTGTCAAAAATATAACCGGTATTTTGGCTGTTTGTTCATTTGCCTTTACCTTCTTTATGACTTCATATCCGTCCATCTCCGGCATGTTGACATCTAAAAGAATCAAGTCCGGCTTAATATCCTCAAGCATATCAAGCATAACTTGACCTGAAATCAGTGTGAATACATTATAAGTGCCTGCCAATGCTTTTTTTCCTATAGTCAGATTTGTCATGTCATCATCGACTAAAAAAATCGTCTTACGCTTGTTTTCCATGAAGTGTAAAATACCTCCTGTAGTAATTTTAATATCGACGTTTATTGTATCATACTTTTGCATATTTTGCATATTATATTGTGTGTTTGTCAAGTAAAAAATACAGCAAGCAGTCCCTAAAACTTGATGACACTAAGCATTTAATCTATCATAGTCGAAATACTCGAACAAGTACCCAAGGTGGTATAGCTTGAAAAACATTTCGACATACTGCCTCTGCTGCAATGCTATTCCGTTTGCAACCATTTCTTGTAAAACATATTGTTCAGGCAAATACTATAACTATTTTTATTGTAAATCAAAAGTTCGTGAGTTATAATTAGTGTGCTCTTTGCTTCCCCGAATTATCATCACTGAAATAATAAAGCCGCTTTACAATTTTAAAGTGGCTGAATAGTTGTAATCGAAAGAAATGGGGTTTTAATAATGTTTCGGATATTGGTCGTCGAAGATGATGCCCATATTAGAAAACTCATGTGTACAGTCCTCAAAACTCACGGGTTTGAGACGTTGCAAGCTGAAGATGGGCTTGTCGCACTTGATGTGATGGAAAAGGAGCATATTGACCTTGTTGTGCTTGATTTGATGATGCCGAATATGAATGGGTATGAATTCACCAAGGAACTCCGCTCTGTCGGAGAAAATCTTCCCATTTTAATGGTGACAGCCAAGCATGAACAGTCCGATAAAAATGAAGGATTCCTTGCAGGAACAGACGATTACATGACCAAACCTGTTGATGAAGATGAACTGGTGCTTCGCATAAGGGCGTTGCTCCGTCGCAGTAAGATAACCAGTGAAAGGCAAATTGTAGTCGGAGACGCGGTGTTCAACTATGACATGCTCACAGTTTCCAAGGGTTCAGAGTCTATAGCATTGCCACAAAAGGAATTTCTGCTATTATTTAAATTGCTTTCATACCCCGGAGTTATTTTCACTCGTATGCAACTAATGGACGAGATTTGGGGGTTTGAGCACGATGCAAGCGACCATACCCTGAATGTCCACATAAATCGCCTGCGTGACCGTTTTCAAAGTTGGCAGGAGTTTGAGATTATAACCGTGCGCGGAGTAGGATATAAGGTGGTGATTAACAAATGAGAAAAATCTTTGGCAGGCGGCGCAATTTGGCGGTTTCGTTGGTTTTGTTCGTTTTTGCTGTAATGGCGGCGGCTATGATTATGGCCTCACTATTCGTTGCGCTCATCAATACTCTGGGATTGGTGGACTTTGGAAACATTGGCATAGCAGATGATGAAGTTACCATGCACCCACTGGGTCCCATTCGTGTGATATTTGCGATGCTTGCATTTAGTTTTCTGCTTGGCGTGGCAATAGCCGCTTTTTTCAGCAGGAAAGCGTTAAACCCGCTCCGCAGGATTATTGATGCCACGCGAAAAGTTGCACATGGCGATTTTAGCGTCAACGTCGAGGCAAGAGGAATTCAAGAGCTGGAAGAATTATCTGATAGTTTTAATAAAATGACGCATGAGCTATCTTCACTAGAGACGCTCAGAAACGACTTTATCAACAATTTTTCCCATGAGCTTAAAACACCGATAGCGTCTATAAGAGGGTTTGCCAAACTTCTCAAAGACGGCGATTTGACAGAAGATGAGAAGCAGGAATATCTCAGCATAATCATCAGCGAATCGGAAAGGCTCTCCAATCTTTCAACAAGTGTGCTTAACCTTTCAAAATATGAATCTATGGAAATCGTGACCGAAAAGGCTCTGTTTTGTGTTGACGAGCAGATACGCAGGGTTGTGGTCATGGCAGAGACTAAATGGTCTAAGAAAAAACTCGATATTGACATAGACATGGAAGAGGTATTTTTAAATGGAAATGCAGACTTAATTCAGCAGGTTTGGATAAACCTACTGGATAATGCACTCAAATTCACAGATTTAGGCGGTCGCATTGAAATAAAGCTCACCGCTTCCGACGGATTTGTGGTGTTCGCCATACGCGACAATGGCAAGGGCATAAGCGAAGATTCGAAAGCGCATGTTTTCGACAAGTTCTATCAAGAGGATGATTCACACAACCAAAAAGGCAACGGACTCGGTCTGTCGATTGTAAAGCGCATAGTCGAGCTACACGGCGGCACAGTTGGGGTTGAGAGCAGCCCCGGTGAGGGAAGCACGTTCACTGTGATGTTGCCTTGGTGAGTCAATTTTTGCTCCCCACCACCCCGTTGAGGTTGAGTTGAGGTTGCTGTGTTAGACTCCTTTGATTATTACAATTAAGGAGTCTACTTATGTTAGCAAAATTCAGCGTCCGCAAGCCCTTTACTGTTCTTGTCGGAGTCGTTTTAGTTCTGGTTCTTGGTGTTGTATCTTTTATGGGTACATCAACCGATTTACTACCTGCTATGGATTTGCCGTTTACGGCGGTGTTCACTACTTATGTCGGCGCTACACCTGAGCAGGTTGAGCGCGATGTTTCTATACCTTTAGAAACCCGCATGAGTACGCTCGGTGGGATTCAAACTGTTCAATCAATATCAAATGAACATGTCTCTATATTGATACTTGAATTTACGGAAGCCACCAACATGGACTCGGCTTCGCTTGAGATTCGCGAGGCTCTGGATATGATGGTTTTGCCTGACGGAGCTTCACGCCCGATGACTATCAGAATGAACCCTGAAATGCTACCAATTATGACCGCAAACGTACATATGGCGGGCGCAACTATTGACGAGGTATCGGAGTTCACCCGTGATGTTGTCGCTCCCGCTTTAGAAGGCGTGCCGGGGGTCGCTGTTGTTGGTCTATCAGGTTTGGTGCAAAATCAGCTCCATGTTGTGATTGAATATGAGCTGATAGATGCGATAAATCAGGATATGAGCCGTGCGGTGGAAGCACTCATGGAGTCTGCAATGGCTGAGATGATGCTTCATGCTGAGGCGATGATAACAGCGCAGGTGCAAGAGTTTTCAGAGGCACGCATGGAATACCTCATCGCCGAGGGGCTTTCGCCACAGGAAGCAGGAGCAGCATTACAACTTGAACTCCCCGCCATAAGTGAAACTATCGCACAGGAAGTGATGGAGGCCTTAGCCGGGGAGCATGGCGGTGCTGATGATAATGAACACTATGGAGCGGACGCAGGTGAACCGACAATAGGGATTCCTGCGGAAATGCTGAGTGTCGACACAATAACAGGTATGCTCATGGCACAGAATTTTTCTATGCCTGCCGGAATGATTGCAGATGATGGCTTGGAATACATGGTGCGCGTGGGCGACAGGTTTAATAGTGTTGATGAGATAAGTAACATGCTGATTTTCGACCCCGCACAAATGGGGCTTGAAAACCTTGAGCCTGTGCGCCTGTCCGATGTCGCAAATGTATTTGTAACCGACGATAGCCACCTCACATTCACACGAGTCAACGGTGACCCAAGTGTCATGATAAGCATTCAGCGACAAGGTGAATTCCCGACCGCAGATGTGACAAATGCTGTGCAGGAGCGCATGGATTCCCTGAGCGAACAATACCCCGAACTCGGTTTTGTTGTACTCATGAACCAAGGTGAAATGATTGGCTTATTTATCGGTTCGATGGTAAATAATCTCTTGGTTGGTGGCTTGCTCGCCATAGTTATATTGTTCTTGTTCCTCAGAGACATCAGACCAACGCTGATTGTAGCAATATCCATACCTGTCAGTGTAATGCTTGCCTTTACCCTCATGTATTTCACAGGGGTCAGCCTGAACATGATTTCGATGGGAGGTTTGGCACTTGCCGTTGGTATGCTCGTTGATAACTCAATCGTTGTTATAGAAAATATCTATCGCATGAGAAGTTCAACAGACCGAAGTGTCGCCCGCGCAGCGGTGTCAGGTGCAAAACAGGTGTCGGGCGCTATAGTGTCGGCAACACTTACAACTGCTTCACTGTTTCTGCCAATCGTATTTACGAGCGGCATGACTCGTCAAATTTTCGCAGATTTTGGGCTCACTATCTCATTTGCACTCCTTGCAAGTCTGATCATTGCGCTCACTGTCGTTCCTGCGGCATCAAGCGTAATGCTCAAAAATGTAAAAAAAGAACAAGAGGGCAAATTGTTTACCCGCTTCGTTGATGGTTATGAATCCGCTCTGCGGTTCACATTGCGCTATAAATGGCTGGTTTTGGTGTTTTCCGTAGTTGCATTTGCCGTCAGTTTCTGGGCAGTGAACAGGCAGGGCACACAGCTTTTCCCCGACATGGATATGCAACAGATATCCATTACCGCGGAAATGCCTGAGGACTCAACGTTTGAAGATACTGTGGCTGTCGCAGAGCAACTATCTGACCTGATTTTAGCTATAGCGGATGTGGAAACCGTTGGTGTCAGCATTGGCGCTGGTGGCATGATGGAAGGTATTGCCGCAGGAATGGGATTCGGTGGCATGGGAGGCATTATGGGCGGTGGCGGTACCACAATAACCATATATGTTTTACCGCGCGAAAACCAATCGGAATCCAACGAGAACATAATATCTCAAGTACGTGATATTTGTGAGTCGCTTGGTCTGGAGACCGATGTAGCCGACGCTGATGGCGGCATGGGAATGATGATGGGTGATGCAATTTCCCTGCGTGTGGAAGGCAGCGAGCTTGACGATATCAGAGATACTGCAATAGCGCTTGCCGAGCTTGTAAGTTCTGTTGATGGTACGGTAAATGTAACCGACATGGCAGAGGAAGCCACACCTGAACTGCGCATCAGCGTTGATAAAGATGCGGCTATGGCTCACGGCTTGACAGTGGCGCAGGTTTTCATGGCGGTAAATAGTGCAATAACCGCTCCGCAAAATTCCATGACAATGATGCTCGATGGCAGAAATTATGAAATTGTAATATCGGACGGAGATTTCACCATGCCTGACAGGGCGGGTATAGAAAATCTGTTACTTGAAACTCAAAGCGGAACAATTGCTCTCTCTGAGATAGCTGAAGTATATGAAGATACAGGATTTTCATCGATAGGACGTATAAACCGCAACCGATTTTTGACCATAAGCGGCGATATCGAGGATGGCTACAATGTTGGCTTGGTAAATGCAGAAATTGAGCAGTTGTTGGGCACTTTCACCCCCGTTGGTGACTCGCAAATAGTCATAGGTGGCGAAATGGAAGCGATTGCTGATGCCTTCAGTGATCTGATACTGATGCTGGCTCTTGGTCTGCTGTTCACCTACCTAATCATGGTGGCTCAATTCCAGTCATTACTATCGCCTTTCATAGTCATGTTTACCGTACCACTCGCATTCACAGGTGGCTTTGCCACACTGACGTTCGCGGGTATGCCCCTCTCGATTGTGTCAATAATCGGCTTAATACTTCTTTCGGGCGTGGCTGTCAATAACGGCATAGTTCTCATCAGCCGAATAAATCAGATGCGCTGGGAGGGTATGGCAAAAAAAGACGCCATAATCGACGCAGGGCGCAAGCGCATAAGACCCATCTTGATGACGGCGATCTCCACGATTTTCGCGATGAGCGTAATTGCTGTAGGCGTAGGCGATGGCATGGAAATGATGCAACCCATGGCAATAGCAACAATCGGCGGCTTGCTCTACGCAACTGCAATGACCCTGTTTGTCGTGCCTGTGCTGTATGATTTGTTTAATAAGAACAAGGATGTGACGCTCGAAGATTTAGATGAGGCATAGTGTAAAATAAAAATGGGTAAAAAGAGGGAAATGGGCGTGGCCCACTTCCCAAGCATACAAAAATTCAGTAAAATGTAATTGCTTAGAAAACATTGCTGAAAGGTGTATGCAAGATGATTTTA